>Ga0268276_1000054_pt1 | contig 129868 bp, 174 predicted proteins | sample saktaG_4_FD_190145 | JGI IMG/M metagenome (GOLD analysis project Ga0268276, IMG submission 190145) | Saline water microbial communities from Sakinaw Lake, British Columbia, Canada - sak_2010_1_5_45m | ecosystem: Environmental > Aquatic > Non-marine Saline and Alkaline > Saline ... | reverse complement strand
CTAGATGTTTGAGTGGTAAACAAGTAAAAGTCCCTTAAATTCTCTATTTTTCTATAAAAATCAAAAATTACACACAAAAACAACTTTTATGTGTAAAAAGTGCGCATAAGAAGGATTATACGAACAAACTCTTTTTATGAGGTTTAGACTTGAGTTTAAGGGTCGTAATTACCCATCTTTATAACAGGAATAGCTATTAACCCAATTGAAAACCAAAAATTCAAAAGTGAGGCAGTCTGGCCAGGTTGTGAATCATTTACCATTTCTTTTGTATAGTCTTCACAATCTTTTTCAATATCTGCAACTCTTTTTTGAAAACATAAATATCTCGGATCTTTAGCAATAGAAACCAGATTTGAATTAACATTTTCTAAATAATCATTAAGTGACTTAGGGCTTTCTCTAACACCAACTATTTCTTTTAATGAGGATTCTATTCTTTCATATTCCCTTTTTTCTTGAACAATTTGGTGTTCAACAATGTTTTCTTTTAATGATTCTAGATATTTCTCTCCAGTTATGAAAGAATCATGAGGATCAATACAGTTTAGAAGAATTAAATCTGTAACCCCTAGGGTCATATATCCCAAACGTTTCAAATTTTTTCTTATCTCTAGCCTCATCTTACTCACTCACCTCTGCTTCTAAATTCTTAACATAATAAATCCCATTAGTTTTCATTAATTCTCCTCTATAATGTCCAGCAGGATTTTGAGCCTTTTCTTCCATCCAATCTGCTACTGCTTTTTTTCGAGCCATATATTCTCTAGAGAATTCTAAATTTCTTTTGGTTTCTTGTTTTCTATGTTTTAGATCTTGTTGTTCATGGTATATTTTATTTTGCCGTTCATAATATTCTTGACGTTCGAGATAATCATCATACCAACTCATTATCCCAAAAAATGAAGCTCCTCCAATAACAACACTTAAAAGACAACCTTTTGAATTCTCACATTTCATACATCTAAACACAAAAATACATATTTAAACATTTTCCAGAAAATTCACTACCTATTAGCACTCAATCAATAGAAGACGATATTATTATAAACATTTAACTGATTCTTTTATTATGGATGAATGCAAGTTTTGTCAGATTGCTCAAAAGAAAGTTCAAGATTATGTATTTTGGGAAGATGAAGACTTTATCGCTTTTCTTGATCATAATCCAGCTAATCCAGGACATTGTATGATAATTCCAAAAAAGCATACAGATTATTTTTTTGACTTAGAAGATGAATTATACTTAAAACTTTTTAAAATAGCAAAAAAATTATCTAAACCCCTTAAACAAGCTGTAGGTGCTAAACGTATTGGTATTGCAGTTGTTGGTTTTGATGTTCCACATGCACACCTTCATCTTATTCCCTTGCATGGCTCTAATGAACTTTTTGACCCTAAAAAATTTCAAAAAGCATCTCATGAAGAATTAAAGGAAATGCAAAACAAATTAATAAAAGAATTGAATTCTTTCTAGCACTCAACCCATTCATAACCCATACTAACAGCCTGCTCATCAGACTCAAAACACTGCAGATTCGCAGGCAAAATCCTGTCTGCATAATGACAGCTACAAACATAATACTTATTAGAATTAACACTTCCTACATACATTGTATTAGCAGGACACCCGAGATCTTCGCATGTTCTTAACTCGACTTCTTCACCTTCAGTATAGTTTGGATAATTGTCTTTAATTGGGACCTGGTTTTGCGATTCCAAGAGCCAGATTACTCCTAAGATCACTGCGAATGCAACTAAGGTTAGCCCGACTGTAAGGAGGGCTGTGCTGGTTTTCATGTTTGTAAAAAGGCAGAGGGATTTTTATTCTTTGTGATTGGTTTGTGTGTTTTGGGAGAGGGTTTTTAAAGGCCAAATTCTAGATAAAATTAGCCTGAAAACCAGGGAAAAGAGTTCTGATAAAATTTGAAAATGACACTAGAAATAAACTTTTACTGCTCAGTATTCATTAAGGATATACCTCTTGTTTCAGAAGGGATTCATCTTCTTGTTGATGATGGATGTGAAGTTTGGTTAGATAAAGATGATGAATCTCTAACAGAACTTCAAAAAGAAAATATTATCTTTGGTAGTGATGATCGAGTTAAGAAACATTTAATATACTTAAACACAAGATTCGTTGAAGGAGCTTTCAATGACGGAAAACTCCGAGCCCATTGTCCTGTTTGTGGAAAAAATTATATAATAAATAAAAAAGATTATGACCTGGCTTATCAAAAGTTTATTACTACAAAACAAGAGTCTGAAATAATAGATTAGACCGCCCCCAGCAAATCCACACTAACTATCAGCCGAAGGCCGAAGGCCTGAGGGTTTGTGATTAGGAGAGTTCTTACATTACATTTTGCACAAAATAGCTAAAATTAGATACTTTGTAATGGCAAGAGATTTTATTTATCCATATTAAAAGACTAAGAGAGGGGTGACCACAAAATAGTAATGTTTATAAATGTGGTCACCTTTAATACATTATGTATATTGAAAAAAGAAAACAGGGCAAGAGCATTAAATACTACTTAGTTCATTCTTATAGGGAAAAGAACAAAGTAGAAAAAATAAGAAGATATCTTGGACTGAATCTTTCAAAACAAGAACTAGAAAAAAAGAAAGAAAAAGCTGAAAAAATTATTTTAGAACTATTAGAAGAACTAAATACAAAAGTTTTCTTTTTTACATTAACAAAAAAACAAACAGAAATTCTAAACAGGTACAGCAATAAAATAAACATTGTTCATTTAACTAAAGAAGAGTGGGAGAGATTTACAGAAGATTTTGTTTATAATACTAATGCTATAGAGGGTTCAACAGTAACTGAAGAAGAAGTTCCTGAAATTCTACACAAGAAAAATCCAGAAAATGCTGAAGAAATTGAAACAAAAGGCGTGGCAAAAGCAATACAATACCTAAAAGAAACAAAAGAAGATTTATCTTTAAATTTATTATTAAACTTACACAGGATCTGTTTTAAGGGTTCTAAACCTTTTGCAGGAAAATTTAGAAATGTTAATGTTATAATAAGAAATTCTGTTGGACAGATTATTCATGCAGGAGTTCCAAAACAAGAGCTTGAATATTATCTTAATGAATTTATTGAATGGTACAAAAAAAATAAGAAAAAATTTAAACCCCTTATTTTAGCAGCAATCTTACATAATCAATTTGAACATATTCATCCTTTTCAAGACGGGAATGGCCGAGTTGGGAGGTTATTATTAAACTACATTTTATTAAAAAATAACTATCCTCCAATAAACATTATGCTTGAAGACAGGCAGGAATATTATCAATCCCTGCAAAGATATTCTAAACAAGACGATTTAAGGCCTACACTCAGATTACTAATTAACCAGTATAAAAAGACACTAAAAGAGGTGTCCACAAAAAACAAGAAAAAGTGATTTAGTGGTCACCTATCAGCCGAAGGCCGTAGGCCTGAGGGTGTGGTTTTGGATTTGGAGAGGCCCACAATTTTAATAAGGGTTAAGAAAATAGCAAGTATTAAGAGTATGAGTATAGAATTAATATTCATTATTAGAGGATAAGCAATAATTAAAAAAGAAAATAATATAATAAGTCCAATTAATAACACTTTTGCTGTGTAAACAATAATTTTATATCCTTTTTCTTTTTGAAGTTTTTTATAAACTATTAATCCACTAATAATTCCAGCCCAAGTCGCAATAATAAAATTATCTACTAGTTGAGAAATATATTCTTCCATGGAATAAGGTTTTTTTTAAATATATTTAAGGATGATTGTATTAAAAAACAACCTTCCTAGCCCTATTTTTATTTAGATTAACTATTTTTTATTCATCTTTTTCTCTCAATTCTGACATCTTTTCTATTTCTTCATTAGTGAAATCTTTTAAATTAATAAATTTTCCAACGTTCATTAAATCTGAAATATTACTCTTTTTTGGATTTCCCGGAGTATGGTATGAAAAAATAATTGGTGTTTTCCCCATACTTTTTATTAGTCTTACTGCCTCAATTATATCTGTATCTCCACTCAAGATAATTGCAATATCATAAGCCTCTGTATGTGCTAAATGAACTAAATCTGTTGTCAAAAGAACATCAACACCTTTTTGACGAACTTCTCCTTCTGATTGTTTTAATGGCGTAGATTTGATATCAATAAGGGGATTTGAATCTAATTCACTAAATAAAACTTTTTGTCCTTCAAATTGCCTTGCTTGTTTTTCAATATATTTTAAAATGTATTTTCTCTTATTCTCAAACTCTTCTTTTATACCATTAACATGATCATTAACTTTTCTTCTTAGTCTCTTTGAAGAAGTTCTTTCTTGGGAAATTAAATTTAAAAGTTGTTGTTCCTTGTAAATCATTCTATTTAATTCTTGGATTTTTTGATTACAGGACCATTTAGCATTTTTAATTAGATTGTTGCTATATCTCCCCTCATAAAAATAAACCTTCTTTAATTCAATATTTTCTTCATTAAAACTATCTAATAATTTTATTTTTTCTAGTAAAAATGGAATATATTTTTTATAATCCCAAAATCGTTTATTTTTTCGGCTAAATCTTTCATTTAAAAAATTTAAAGACCCATTAAAATTTTGAGTATCATTAAAAATTATTACTTTCATTTTGAGAGAATAGGAGGGAGTAATATCCTTAAAGGATACTACTCCCCATCATTGTATTAATAATATCAATAATCCTTAATATTTAAGCTTTTTGCCTTAAAACCTTCCGCAGCACAATCTCGCCCTTCTTAACAACAGCCTTCAGCTCATCTCCCTCTTTAAAGCCAGCCTCGTTAATGGCATCCTCTGGAATATTGACTTTATACTTATAGTATGGCTTTCCCTTATACTCTCTTGATTTTTCTTTTAAGATCTTCATAAATCTATTAATGACTAGATATATTTAAAGTTTTAGAGACCGAAACATTTATATAATTTAGAGACCTAAAATAAGTTCATGAAAACCTGCCTAAAATGCAACAAGGTAATCGACGAGAAGGACGATAAGACAGTCTGGGTTATGCTAATTACTAAGCGCGGTCAGAGGATTATTGAGTTTGAGTGTTTTCATTTGGGTTGTTGGAAGGGGGTTGTTGGGAGGTTTTAGTTTTGTTCATATTCTTTTTTCTTTTTTAACATTCGTTTTATTATTTTATAATCCATTATAAAAAGAGCGACTAAAAGAATGATAAGAAAGAACCAATTTATTCCATTAGGCATTGAAGAATTAGGATAAAAAAGATTAATTAATTTTTCTAAAAGTTGTAATGTGAATCCTACAAAAATAAACATGGCCCCATTAAAACCTGCATCCCTATCTTTTTTTAAATTATTTTTTAGTTGAATATTTACTTCAGTCTTATGCCCTCTACTTAAAATTGCTCCACTATTTTTATAGTTTGAAATAGCATTAATCTCTTTATTTGATTTAATTAATGGTTTGACCAGATGAATGGCCCCAAGAGTAAGGAGAACTAACCCAATTAATCCAATACTTTCAATAAACCATCCAGGAACTATTTTTCCCAATATATTTACACAAAAATTATAAACCATTAAAAAAGTCATTGATTTCCCCCCCTAAAAATCCTGTAAAATAATTTAATCATCCATGTAAGAGCCCCAATTATCCATAATATTGCAATTATTACTATAACCCCAATTAACCCCTCCAAAAATTCACTGAAGGCATTTTCTAATCCTGTAGCACCGTATGCTGTGGCTATAACTAATGCAGTTGTTGCAATTGCTAAAACAATTGTGGCCCTCCCTATTGTTTTATTTGATTCAGTTATCTTTTTTTGGGTGTAAGCATTTTCAAACATTAAAGCTATTTGGGCCATCCCTTCACGAGTATTTGCTTTTTTGGCTAATGAAATTTTGTCCATTCTTTTTTCAACTTTTTTTATAAATTTATCGTAATCTTGGTTTTCTTTTCTTTCTTCTTTTTCTTCATCAGTTTCTGTCCACCATCTTTTAATATTTTTCCAAATTTCCTTTTTCATTTTTTCCGCCCCCTAATAATGCCTTCTTTAATGCTTCTTGCAGTATGCCAATAAAGATATATCCCTGCACAAACGGCGGTGATTAATCCCCAAAGTATTTTATTTTGAGATACGAAGATTTGATAACTAAAGATAATTATCCCAGAAATTAAGCCCCCCATTAAACTGTAGTTAAGTGCATTTATCTTTTCGGAATATATTTTTCCTTCTTTTTTTGTTAGAATTAACTTTTTCCACATAGAATTAACACCCTAAACACATATAAAAAATTATCTTTTCTTCTTTTTCTTCCGAGACTTATTCCTAAAAACCCTTCTAACAATAAAATAGATTAATGGAATTGCTCCAACTATTAAGAATAAGACCATCTTAGCATACTCTCCAATCCAGATAGAGTATATTGCTAACACAAAAGCAACTACAATAACAATATCAAGAACAGTAAATAGCCTTCTTCTTCGTTTTCTGCTTTCATATCTTTCTTGTTGCTTCATAACCATAATTTCTGCTTTAGCAACTTCTGTCGGCCTTCCTTTAATACGCATCTTTCCCTTATGTCTTGCGCTTCTTATTCCCATATTTTATCTAATACTTACTTCTTTTTATACTTTACTTGTTTCTATCTTTCTCTAGTCAAAACAAATGTACAAACATCTTGGTAACACCCCATTGCACCCACAAAATAACTTTCATCTAGGAGAACTTCGGCAACAAATGGGCTAAGAAACCATAGCTCTATGGCCCCATCAATTTCTTCTTCTGTTAATCCATTTAATCTTTTGGAGAGATATTTTGCACTGCGAAGATTATAATTATTTGAAAATTCTGAAAGGTCTTCATTGTTCATATAAATTTTTTCATTAACATAAAATTCTTTAGATAGACCTACTGCAAGATTATAGGAGTCTTGTCTAGAGGATAAGCTATGGATTCCTTTACTAGATCTTAATATATTGATAGTATTTAATCCGTGATTAGAAATTTCTCTTGATTCAAATTTATTATTAAATATTCCTCCAACTTGAGGATTTCCAGCAAGATAATCATCAAAATATCCTAACTTAAATGTTGTAATTGACCCAATAAGAATGATTAAAATTAAGATTAGAAACCAGTGGGCAGATATTCTTTGCAGAAAATTTTTCTTGGGTTGGTATTTCTTTCTTTTTGTTTCTTTCTCATGTGTGGGGATTATTGTTTCTTCAGGATCCCATTCTGCTGATTTTTTAGAAGATTTTATTGGGCCCTTACATAATATATCTAATATCTTGTAATATTCCTCCTTTTTCTTTTTCCTCATTTCAGGCAAATATTTTATAGAATATGGTAAACAAGGATGTCCCCCTTCTTTATGATACTCTTCCATAAACTCTATATCTTCTGCCTGAGTTCCTTTAAATCTCGGCATTCCTACTTGTCTAGGTTCTAAATGTTCTTCACAAAAATAACCCCCACAATACTTACATTTTTTTAGTTCAGACCTCTTTTTACAAAAATCTCCATTACAAGATTTTTTATTTATTTTTACTTTCTTGACCTTACTTTTTTTACTAGATTTTGAATTTTTATATACAATATGCATTGTTCCTGAAGGAGGTCTCCATAAGCTAGCTTGAGTATCAATTTGAGTATTATAAAAATCTCTATCATGGCTAGCGTTTTTAAGATGCGCTACTTCATGGGAAGCAGTTTCTTCAATCTCATCATAAGTCATTTTATCTAATTCTGATTCTGCAATACAAATTCTACTAGACTCTATATGTATATGTGCTCTTTCATTATCTTTAAAATGAGTAGTATCACGAGATTTCCAAAATTTAACTTCTGGAGTTGGAAATCCAAGATATTTTGCAGATCTAGATACTTCAGTTAAGAATTTTCTTTTTTTATCCTTGAGTATTTCTTGTTCTACTTTGTTAACCATAGGATTAACCTTCTAGAATTAACACTAAAAACACATATTTAACTTTTTCTTTTTACCTAAACAGAAAATATGCTCCAATTACAACAAGGATAAGAATCACAAAACCAATAATTTTAATTATTTTATTTCTCTTTTTCATTTTTCTATGTTTTTCCCAAGCTTTATCTATGGTTTCATTTTGTTCAGGAGTATTTTTAGGATTATAATTTTTACCATATACAAACTTTTTAACACCCCCAGTATTTACTTCTTCCATAAAACTATCACCAACCCAACATATTTAGACTTTTCTAAATAATTTAAGGGATAAAATTTTAATGTTTTCATATCTTTTAAGAGCGCGGATTATCCTTTTCGTAGGTCGAGAGTGTATTTGAATGATATCTTCTTAGGAAATTGCGATTCAGGAGGCTGAAGAGTAAGAAGGGCAGTATGAAAAAAGGGCATCAATTTTTTCTTGTACTTATCAAAGGTCTTCTTGTCCCTTGGAATGACATTAGGAATATATTCCGACTTGATTTTGGTTATTTTGATTTTGAACGGTTTTAACTTCTTTCCATTTTTATCAATTATTGTCAATAAGATATTAATCTCCATCTTATTTGGAAATGGATTTTTCTTGCACCAAGCTATATAACAATTATGATGAAATTCCTTGCCTTCATAACTCCTTGGAAGGTTGTTTAAGTCTCCGCCTTTGATTGATTTTCCACAATAGTAACATTTTGTACTGCTCAAACTCTCCTTTAGAGAACTCCACAATCCCTTTTTTCCTGTATCTTTTTCATCAATAGAATCTAGAATAGAGTTTTGATTGTTACCCATACAACTACCACCTAAAACACATATTTAACTTTTTCTAAACCCTAACCCCTAGAACAAAAAAACTCCCGACCAATAAAAATCCCAATCACAATCCCTATCAAGAACAAGAGCAAAGGGCCTGGCTGACGCTTAGACAGCAGAATAGCTATGATTGGAATTGCAGGGGCAATTGCCCAGAGGGTTTTCTTCTTAATTGTTATTGTTTCTTTCTTCTTCTCTTTCTTTTGTTTGTTTTTCATATTATTAGTATTGAAAAGATGTTTTTAACTTTTTCGAACCCTAAAACAACTCCAAAAACTCTTCTAAAGAAATCTTACAGAAAGATTTATACCTCTTAAGACAAACACTAGTCCATCTTAATAATTCTTTTCTTTTAGATGGATGTTTTTTAATTTGATTATAACACCAAGATCCTGCTGAAAGCTCTCTTCTTTTTACTGCATAATAAATAGCCTTTTTTTCTTCACTGTTTAACTTGATATATTTTTGATACTCTCTTAAAAATATTCTTATTTGTTTTTTCATTACCTTAACCTTGGTAACCATATTATGAGCAATAGGAACTGCAAGTTCAACCACAAGATAATCTTCATGAACATCATCCCAATCAATAATCGCAGAGACCTTATCCTCTTTAGCTAAAAAATTCCCTTCACACAAATCTCCATGAATAAGACCTTTTCTTAATTTATTCTTATTAATTTTTTTAGATTCAATAAAGAGCTTTTTAGATTCTTCTTTTAAATCCAAGCCTATAAATGAGTTAATATTCCATTCTATTAATTTAAACATATCTCTTTCTCTGTGACTACACTTTTTTTCTTTAAATTTAGAAAGAGTTTTATCTAATATCCCATATTGTTTACCCATATCTTTAGCAAGTTTCTCATTAACATATTCAATACCTTGCCCATTTGCAAACTCCTGAATTGCTATTTTATTATTGTTCCAAATTAACAAACCTTTGTCATTTTTTGTATTAATTATCTTAGGAGTAGAAACTTTAGTTTTATTCAGAAATTCCATTAATTTTATTTGATGTTTAACATATTCTAAGGGTGTTTTTTGTGCATAAATCTTTAAGATAAAATTTGCCTTTGTTGTGGTTAATTTATAGACAGTATTCCCCCCTGTAAAGATGTATCTATGAGATTTATACTTCCCAATATTATAATTTTCCAAGATTTCATTAAAATCTTTTTTTGATAAGTTTACTTTCATAGAACTATTACCTTTATGAGATATAAAAAACTAACTTTTTCTATTCAAATACTTCTCACTCTTTTTCCACCATCTTTTCCAGGCAGAGTCTAGAGAATAATCTTCTCTTATTGCAATTTGCATAACTAATGCTATAATATCTAGAAGTTTATTTCTTTTTATTAAATCAGTCTTAGCATTTTCATAATTTTTAACCTCTTCTTTTATCCATGTTACGAGCTGTTTTTTTGAGGTTTTTTCAAATCCTGCTTTTTTCTCAAAAGCAGAGATTTCTTTCATTAGATTATCAAAATTTGGTTCTTCTGGTTTCTTTTTCATTTTAATTCATTAATCATTGCTTTAATAGCTTCTCCAAAATGCCACCCTATTATTTTAACATCTTTTTCTGGACAAAACTTTTTTAGATTCATTTGATGTTTTTTAACAGAAACTACATCTGAAGTAATTACCATAAACCCTAAAGGTAATTTGCCCTTGAATTTTTTGGCAATTTGATAAGATTCCTTTTCCACAAAATCCCCATATTTTCTTAGGTTCTTACCAAGCCGAGAGATGATTTCTTTGCTCTTATTTTCAGCATTTGCATCAATAAGAGTTAGATTAGAGGTTAATGCTCTTGAAACTTTCCCAGACACCTTTCCGATTAAGATGTTTATTGTTTTTATTAAGTTTTTAGGCCGGATTTTTAGGACATGTTCTTTTTTTATTAAAGAATCTGTAAATAAAATCTCTTTAAATTCATTAGGCAGATAAACATCATTTCTCTTTCCTTTAAATGCCCCACATAATCCTAAAAATAGCACTGCATCGGTTTTTTTTATAGTCTTAACTAGTTCGCTTGCCGGAGGCGCCACAATATCTTTTAACTCTTTTTGTATCCATTTTTTAAACTTTTCATAATTTTTATCTCTAACTGGATTCCAACAAAACCTTATTTCAACCTTCACACCCTCAATTATCCCAACAAGTTTTTCAGGAGCAATTCTTTTAAATTTCCAATTGTTTAATTTTTCTATTACTCCAAAGGTCTTCATTTGTTTTAAATAAAGATCAATAGATCCCCCAAATATGATGGTTAGTTTTTTCTTCATTTTATATTAACTCCTTCAAGGCACCCTTAGTTGTGTCAATTGTCCATTTAAGGCATCCAACATCAGGAACCTTGCCATCAAAACAATGTGTGTAAAAGTATTCAAACATATTGCAATTATGTTTAATTAACCAAGGAAGGATTAACTTTCTTTCTTGTTTTGTCAAGGGATTTATTTTTTCATATTCTCTTAGGAATAAGTTAAACCTTTCTTTACTAAGATTTTGTCCATTTTCAAATAATGATGTTTTTGTGATATGTGCTAAATCATTTATTCTAGGGCCATAGTCTATACATTCAAAATCGATTATTCCAGATATTTCTCCTTTTTTAAACAAGACATTATGTCTATGAATATCCCTATGATTCCATAAAGAGTTCTTACTAAAATTTATTTTATAATATTTCTTTAGAATTTCCTGAAACATAGGTAAGGCTTCTAACATCATCTTATCTACTTTGTTCTTTGGTTTAATTTTAGACATTTGAGAATATCTTTTTTTTAATTGAGAATATGTTTTGCCCATTAATTTCCCTTTGATTGGGAAGTCTTTCACATATCGGTGGTAGGTTGCTACAGCTTTTGCTACTTGTTTTAATTGAATATTTGTAAATCTATTAGAGTGTACTCCTGGAAGTTTTTTATAAATCCAAACTCTCTCCCCATTTATCGAGGAGATATATTTTCCTTTAGAATTTTTAATAGGAATAGGAATTCCATAGGGATAGTTTTTCTTTTGTAAGTGATTAATAAGCTTGAATTCTATCCCTAGTCTTTTCTCTGTTTTTTTATCTTTTCTTCCTAATCCCCTTAAGATATAAAACCCTGTTTCTGTTTTTAATAAGAAGTTATAATTCACACATCCTCCCGGGATTATTTTAAGAGATTTAACCGCCCCCAGATTATAATCTTCGGATATTTTTTTAGCTTCAATTGATGTGAGTTTCATCTTAAAATTTTCTCCATTTCAGTAACAGGATATCCTCCATTTCTTGTGCCCATGAACTCCCTGGTAATCTTATATCCTGCTTTTTTATAAAATTCAAGTGCAAAGTCTGTTGGGTAGAGGATTATTTTTTTTATGCCCTTTTTCTTTGCATAATTTTCTGCATAAATCATTAATTTCTTCCCGAGCCCTCTCCCAATATATTTAGGATTTAAGAAGAGCCTATCAATTGACTTTTCTTTTAAGTCCAATTGTATTACCCCAATTATTTTCTCTTTATCAATTAAAACAAAAAATATTTTTTCTTCAAGTTCTTTTTTTAATTCCTTAACATAGTGATTTTTTCTCTCAATTTCAAATTGCTTTTTTTCATACTCTTTGGCGTTTATTTTATTAAGGGTATTTAGGATTAGTTTAGAAATCTCAGAAAGATCCTCTTTTTTTGCTTTTCTTATTTTCATCTTACCAGTGGGGTTCATTTAATCCAGGAAACCAATAATAACCTATAGATTTAGTTTTTAATACTTTAGAAATAAGATTATCCTTACCATTATAATAAATTCCTGTGCAACCACCATCAGGGTCTTTTGTTGTTTCTCCTGTTTTTGGATTTTTCATTTCAAATCTTAAATTTAGATTTTTAGAAGTTTTTAATCCAGCCTTTTCATAAAATTTAGAATTTTCCTCGCTACAAAATCCTAATCCGGTCTTCCCTGTATTTTTAAGATAATCCACCATTGCATTTATTAGAATTTTTCCATAACCTTTTCCTTTTTCAATAGAAAGAATTCCCCCAATTCCCCTTATTGAGTAATTTTTCCCAAGATAATTCATTTTAATGTCCATTAACAATCCTAAAGAACCAATCTTATTATCCTCTTCAACAAAAAAGAAAACAGCACCTTTTTGCTGTTTTTTAGAAAATAGATTTACATCTTTTCCATACTGTTTTATTCTGCTTTTATTAATAAAATCTATCTGTTTCTGGGAAATGTCTTTTCCTTTTATTATTTGTATTTTCATCTTAAAATTTTAAAGGCAAATAAGGTTTAATTGCTTTTCTCAATTGAGGATAAACCCATTTTTTATTCAACTCTTCTCTAGATAGCCCTGCTAGTTCTGGAAACTTCTCTCCAATAATCCTACGAGAATCAGTAACATCAATTACAATAATTTTCTTTTTCAAAACTTTATACTCTTTTTTTAAATATTCGTTTAGCTGTTTTCTTACAACTATGATTATATCTGCCCAATCAACATCTTTTTGATTTATAGGGGTATGGGCTATTTTATCAATTCTTCCATGACCTACCCCCCCATATCTTGTGTTATATCCTTTCCCCTTAAGATACTTAGCCAGATATTTACTTCTATTCTGCCCCATTCTGCAGACACAAAGAACTCTTAGTCTTTTCATTTTCATATACTAAAAGAGTAAAAGATGTATAAAAAACTATTTGATTAACTTTAAAAATCATCTATTCTTCTTTTCTTCATGGTTATGAAATCATGCAAAGATTGTGGAAAAGAGTTTGAGCAGAAAAAAACAGCTCGTTATCCACGAAAATATTGTGATAAGTGTTCTGCACAGAGAAAAAAAGATTATGCAAATATTCACTTAGTTAGGGCAGAAGATTGTGAAGACGCTTAGAACTTTAAACATAACTTTAAAAAGTATAAATTAATTTTAGATTTGCCTGAAAACCAGGAAAAAGAGTTCTGATAAAATTTGAAAAATGAATAAAGCTGAATTGCAAAGATACATGCTTACAAGGGAACATTTCCCCCTTGTAGTTAAACAGTATTCAAGCAACATCTATTCTCCAGAAGAATCTTTTAGATTAGAAAGAGTAGTGTTACCCCCCTTTCACCCATCTATTTTTAAAAATGGAATTCCATTTAAAGAAAGCAGAAATTTAATTAACAAAGTTTTAGAAGAAACAGCTAAAGATTTTGAATCTGTAAAAGATAGGTTATCAGAAGTAAGATCGATGTCTGAAACACATAAAAAACAAATTCAAGAAAATAATCATATTATTCTTTCTGAATTAAGCGAAGATGAAATTTTCTTTGATCTTTCTACTTGTTGTTTTTGGGCAGATTCACTCTATATTGGAGAAGATTTTATTAACCCCTATGGGGAAGGCCAAGACCATTCTGTAGAGCCTATTAAAAAAAGAATGAGAACTTTTTCTGTTCCTAAAAAAGTTGTTTTTAGTAAGGAGTTAATGAAAGAATATGAGATTCAACTTGAAGAGGAATATAATGATAAAAACTTTTTTTCTTGTCCGAATTTACCATTTAGCCACAATCTCACTGATTTTAGTGCTATTTTTTATAAAAATCTTATAATTGCTTTTGACAACCATATTGTAAGAAATAAATATTCTTGATTTAATTTTATTTTTTCTTTTATAATTAGTTTAAAATAACAGCAATTAAAATTAAGATACATGCTAAGCCAATCCAAAAACCATATTTTTTCATAAATTCATTTATTTTTTTCCAATTCATTTTTTCTTCTTTCCTTCTTGTTTTTCCAGCTTTTTCTTGTGTTTTATTCCAATAGCCATATAGCTAATCCCAAGAGCAAGAAAAGCTAAGCCTATTGCCTTGTTAACATTAGTAATAAAAACAATACTTACTCCTACAAAACTCACTCCAACTGCAAAAAACATTTCATACTTTTTCTGTTCTTTTGATTTAGGTTTTTGTTTGCTCTTTTTCATTTTTTCTTTTTCTTCTCGTGTTTATTTGTTTTTACAACTAAATCATAAAATGCAGCAAGAGTGAAAACTATTTGCAATATTATAAAAATCAGAGCATGAATATAAATACTATAACTTAGTAAACAGATCCCTCCTATAATATACAAATAATCTTGAATTTTTCTCTTTTTGTAGACTACTCCTATAGTCATTAGTATTAATCCGAGTGCCCCAATTAGTTTAAATATCATTTTTTCTTTCTCCTGATTAAACTCACAATACCACAAGAAACCAGATAAGGTAATATTAAGAGAATAATTATTAACATTATAATTGACCCTGGCGTATGATTATAGTGGTGGTCTGCATACCCACATATCCCAGAAAACCAACCCTTAAAATTACAAAAACCACAGAGTTTATAACTCTCCCTTGGACTAAATCGCTCTACTAATGGATTGATTAATGTGCTACAAGGAAAAATCCTTGGATTGACATATACTAATATTAAATAACTCCCAAAAATTAAAATTATAAATAATATTACTTTCCACAAGTTTGGTTTTAAAAATTCTTTTATACTACTCATTTTTTCTTTTTCTTCCTCCCGCGCCTTTCACGAGAAAAAATCGCAACTAGTTTGTCATCAACCTTTACTTGTCTATATCCTGTCTGATTCTGCATACTTGCACAACTTCGCCTTAAAATGTCTTCAACTTGTTCTTTTAATGTGAATAAGTTCTTTTTTGCACGCTTTTCTAGAAGTTTTATTTCTGCGTCATCTAAGTCTATTGTTAGTTTTGTCATTTTTTAGATTGTTTTTTTATTTTGGATTGGAACTTGTTGTTTCCTTGCTTTAATCTTACCTATTATCCAGCCGATTAGTGCTCCGATTAGGAAATAAATTAATAATGTATACAATAACTCTCTAAACAAAGAGCTTAAAAATTGCTGATAAAGAATCTTTGTTCCAATTGGGAAGAGAATTACCCCATAGAAAAAAATATCAAAAGGTGCTAAGATTTTCCAAGTAAATGGTAAAAATGCAATCAAAATAAAAACAATACAGATAATCAGGCCAATTAACCCGCCCCCTACCCATGCCTGAGATCGGTTTATTCCCAGAGGTTCCCCCTTTCTTTTTTTAATTATTAATTCTCTAATCAAACCGATAAGTAGTCCTATTAAAAAATAATGGACAATTAACATTAAACTACCTAAGATAATAGCTGCGGCTAACGAGGCATCTCCATGAATAAAAAAGTCTACAAAATAACCAAAAACAAAAAACAAAATATAGTATAACGGAGAAAATCTAAGATGGATTCCAGAAATTAAAAAATATTGAGTAATAAAATCGATTATTCCTAAGATTATTCCAATTATTAACCCAATTACCCCATATCTTTTTTAATACGACCAATTACTCCATCCCATTTTCCTTTTACCCCTTTTTAATATAAACCTTTTGAACCTTGAAAGACTTGTAAATACCCTCAAGAATATCAGTACCAGCATAGCCTGCGAGCAGGCTCAGCCTGTAGTCAAAGTCAAAAATAATTCCAATAAAGATACCAATGACAACTGCAATAATTACTGTAATAGCATAATAACCCCAAAGAATTTTTCTTCTAATTGACAGAGCTTTAAGCAGACCAATAAAACCTCTTGTTAAACCACCAATACCTCCAAGAAGCCCTGCAACAACAGTTGGTTCCATGTTATTTTTTAAAAGAAAAAATTGTTTATATAGTTAACTAATTCTTTGGAGATTTCTAAATATTCATAAGTAGTCTTGGGTATATAAATAATTATAAATCTTTAATTATTCTTTATTAAACAATGTCTCTAAAAGGGTATGTTATTGGTGCAGGCTTAATTGTGACAGGAGCTATTTTTTATGCTACTGTTCCAACCCCTTCTTTAGATTTAAGAGATGCTTCTTTAAAATATACTCAAGTTACAAATAATATAGCTGCTAAGACAAAAGAATTAGGTGCAGATGGTCTGACTTCTTCAAAAACCTTTTTAGATAGAGATATTGCAGATGAAATTATCAGTTTAAAATCCCGGGCAAGACAATTAGCCCCAGAAAATAAGTGGTATAAAGAAGAAGAACAAAGGATTTACAAGAGAAAAAGAAATAGCAGTATTCTAATGGGTGGGGGTGTATTAGCTGCCACATTAAATTTTATAATTCCTTATATTAATAGAAAAAGACAAAAGAGATTACAAGAAAGAGGACAGTAGTAATCCTTATTAATCTAAATATTCTTGGTTAGGTATGAAAAGAGATTCAATTTATTTAGGTAGTCTAATAATCCTTTTTGCAGCATACTTGTATTTTTTTAAAGATCTCCCATTAGTTGCTGCATTAATTTTATCTGCAGTCGGAATTGCGCTTATTGTTTTTTGGAAAGAAGAAAGCAAGATTGAACAGAGAAAAGATTTAATAAGGAAAAAACCCACAAAATAAAATGAAACAAATAATAACCTCCACAACAGCAGAAATTCCAGGGAAAAAGATTGCTAGTGTTCTAGGAGTTGTAAGAGGAAACACTATTCGTGCGAGAAACATTGGTAGAGACATTCTTGCAGGATTAAAAAATATTGTTGGTGGAGAAATTGTATCTTACACAGAGATGATGACACAAGCAAGAGAAGAAGCTTTTAATAGAATGATTAATGATGCTGTAAAATTAAAAGCAGACGCAGTTGTTAATATTAGGTTCACAACATCTACTGTAATGGCTGGTGCAGCAGAAATGCTTGCATACGGAACTGCTGTAAAATTAAAATAATTCTGTTTTTTATTATTAAACAGAAATCTCTTCTAAAATTGGTTTATAATTTCTATAGTACCTTTTAGCTAAAAACAAGACTATGAAATAACCCAATAATGTTAAAGTTATTGTTAATATTAAATTTCCTAGTAAAAATCTTCTAGAATAATTAAAAAGCTGGTTAAATATCCATAAATTATATGTTTTTGATGGAGCATTTTTTAGTAAAAATGCACCAATTTTATAAGATAAACCATATGTCGGAATCAAAACAAGAGGATTCCAAAAAGCTAAACCTGCAAATAAAGAAAGTTTACTAACTTTCTCAAAAATTAAAACAATTGCTAGTCCAATTAATCCCCCTAATCCAAAAGTTGGGAAAAGTGCAATAGCACTTCCAATTGCAAAACCCAATGCAATAGAATGCGGAGAAGTTTTTATCCTTAAAACTTCTTCAAAGTGTTTTTTTATTTTATTCTTTATTTTATGATAAATTCTTTTAACCATGTCCTATAAAGTAATGTTATATTTTTAGATTTATCCCCGAGTATTTGCTTTTAGAATAACTTCACATTCAACTAATCCTTGTAAATTACAAAATACATTAGCATCACTATCTATAGTTTTATCCTTACATGGGAGGTTATAGGGTATTAAACAATCTTGTAAGCAATATTCTATCCTAGTTATAGGACATTTAATTTTATTTTCCATATTATCTATTAAATTTTATATTTTTACAATCTTAATTGCTTTTCCATGTACAATAGCATCAGCGAGTTTTTTTCTACTTGTTTTTAAAACTCGCGAAAGAGTTGATTGTGAAATTTGCATTTGTTTTCCAGCTTTCTCTTGAGGAATTTCATTTAAATCTACAAGACGAATTGCTTCAAACTCTGGCATTGTTAAGATAGTTTCCTCTAGTTCAATCATTCTCTTTCCAGCTGGTTTAAAATAAGAAGAATCTGGTCGACCCTGGATTCTTCTCTTTATACATGGTCTTGGCATTGTTTATCTCCTAATAGGTTTAAGAGTCTAGTTCTTTTAACCTTTTCTCTGCATTATCTCTTTGAGTTTCTAGAAACTTTCTCTCTTCTTCTTGAGTTAGTGGTGATTGGTTTCTGAATCCTCTTCCTAAACCCATTCCTCTACCACAGCCTCTTCCAAGTCCTCTTCCACAAGGGCCGAGTCCTCTTCCAAGTCCTGCGCCTTTTAGAGTATAGTTAGAACTGTTTGGTTCTGTTCCTTCACAATTTCCTAGTTGTTTCCCTGTTTTTGGTCCTTGTCCATCAGGACCTGTTTGATCATATCTTGGCATTTTATCTCCTTTGCTTTTTTCAGCTTATTTAGTTATGAATATATATTCATAACCATTTATAAACCTTTTGTTTTGCATATATATTCATAATTCTGTAAAACCAGCATAATAAAGCATAAATAATACCTTTTCTATGTTTAATTATATATAACAGGGAGGTATGAAAAATGGTAGGAATTAGTTTAGCAATTTCAGGATTTCTTGCAATTATTGTAGGAATATTGGTTTTGGCATTTCCAAAATTCTTAAGAATCGCTATTGGGCTTTATCTGTTAATTATAGGAGTTTTAGAAATTATCTCAAGTTTAGCTTAATTAGGGCTTGATTTTAAGATTTGTGAAAGTTTTTAAAGAAGTTCGTATAATCCTTGATATGAAGAGTGTGAATAATCCTATAAGTGCAGTTATTTTTGATATTGGAGGTGTTTTATCTTTAGGAAAATCTAAAGATATTAATTTACAAGGCCATAGAACTTATGGAGTTCATCAATACATCTCTAAAAAATTACATATTCCTTTAGATCAGTGGTTTGATGCAATTGATTCTACTTATGCAGATGCAATAGAAGGCAAAATATCTGAAAAAAAAGCATTAAAAATAATTTCAAAAAATACAAATATTCCAGAAGCAAAATTAAGAAAAATAATTCTTAAATCTTATAAAAAAAACTTTAAACATAATAAAAAACTCTATAAATTTGCATTTAAACTTAAAAAAGCAGGATATAAAATTGCAATTTTATCTGACCAATGGCCTTTATCTCGAGAGGTTTTAGTTCATGAAAAATTTACTAAATATTTTCATCCTGTAGTTGTTTCGTGTGATATAGGTATAAGAAAACCTAATCCAAAAATTTACAAATTAATCTTAAAAAAATTAAAATTGCCTGCTAGAGAGTGTGTTTTTATAGATAATCAAACCTGGAATTTAAAACCTGCAAAAAAATTAGGATTTAAAACAGTGTTGTTTAAAGATAATAAACAGCTGTTTAAACAGCTGTTTAAGCTTGGAATAGCTGTTTAAGTTTTCAGGATAAATATAATATGGAAAAACAAGAATTTTTAAAAAAAATTGAAATCGACTTAAAAATTTCTAAAAATTCTCAATATACAGTTCAGAGTTATATTAATGCAAATCAAAGATTGATTGATTTTTTTGGTAAGACACCAGATGAAATGCAAGAAGATGATGTAAAAATGTATATGGCTGAAAAACTTAGTGATAAAGCAGCTGCATCAATAATCTTATTTTTAGCTGCAATTAAATTTGCATATTCTAATATTCTAAAAAAAGACATCACAGCAGGAATAAAAAGACCTAAGCGTGAAAAGAGAATTCCTGCTGTTTTAACAAAACAAGAAATAAGAGATTTACTAAAAGTTCTTGATACAAAAAAATCTTATTTAATGGTTGCAATGTTATATGCTTGTGGTTTTCGTGTTTCAGAATTAATCAATTTAAAAATTGAAAATTTAAATTTTGAAGAAAGAATTGGTCATATTCGTCAAGCAAAAGGTAGAAAAGATAGGATTTTTAATATTCCTAATTTTTTATATAAAAAATTAAAAAAACATATTGAAAATCAGAAAAAAGCAGGAAAAGAATATGTTTTTTCTAGTTCTTATTCTAATTCTAAGTCTAGTGAACAATTATCTATTAGAAATCTTCAAAAAATAGTTTCTTCTGCTGCTGTTCGTGCTGGAATAAATAAAGATGTTCATTGTCACACTTTAAGACATAGTTTTGCAACCCATCTTTTAGAAGATGGTGTAGATATAAGAAAAATTCAAGAGCTACTAGGTCATGCAGATCTTTCAACAACACAGATTTATACACACATTTCTTCAGAAGAACTAAAGAAAATAAAATCTCCTATTGATAAATTATAATTTTGTGATTTTTCATTTCTTTAATATTATTTGAACATATGTTTTAGAACTTCTAAATTCTTTTTAAACCATTTTTGTTATTTTAATTTAGAAAAATGGTAAATAATAAGATTTTCAGAATTCTCGAGGAGTTTATGCCTGTTATGATGAATGCAAAAGCAATTAATCAAAGAACAGATGGAATTAAAATACCTTACAAACCATTTTTTACTTCTCTTGAAGTACTTAGTTCTACATCTTCTTATCTTCATATTAAAAACGGGGCAATATTTAATCAGAAGAGAAACCAAAGAGAAATTAAAGGGCGAATGGAAATTAGAATGGGAGGTTATGAAAAAGGAGGAGCTGTAGCTGCAGGAAGTTATATTCTTCCATTAGACCTATCAAGGGTGGCATGTATGAATGAATTATCAAAAAATGCTACAGCTGCTTTTTGGGAGTGTACAAAAGATTTTGAGTCTAGATTGGGAGACACATTAGGGAAAAGAGCATCTATTTCAAGGGATAAATATATTTATTTTTCTAGAGAAAAACCTTCAGTATATATTGAAAAAGACAATAATTTTGAATTTCCATTAGAAGGTTATGGCCAGGCACTTTTAGATTTATCAAAGAAATTCCTAAGATATGAGGGATTACTATCTCATGAAATAGCATTTAATACCCAACAGATACAAAGATATTTTCTTAACTCAGAGTCCTCAAAGATATATACTTCTTCTTCAGATTTTGAATTAAAAATTGAACTTAATGCATTAGATGAGGAAGATTACATTATTCCTTACTTAGTTGTATTTCATAGAAAACAAGGAGAACTCTTACCAACTCCTAATGAAATCTTAAAACAGACTAAAAAGGCCCATAAGAATTTACAGGAAATAGTGCATGCTCCAAAAGAAAAAAATGATGGTTGCCCAACAATAATGTGTCCTAAAAATCACGGAGTTTTATTTCATGAAGTTTTTGGCCATTCAGCAGAAGCACACCGTATGCAAGCAGATGATGATGAAGATTCTTTTTTAGAATATAGTCCTGTTGTAACCTTACTTAAAGATAGAATTGGTGAACAAATAACTCCAGATTTCATAACCCTTGTTGATGATCCTGGAAGAAAGGATATGTATGGATATTATAAATTTGATAATGAAGGAATTCCTGCACAAAAAGTTTGTTTAATTGAAAATGGAAAATTAAAAAATTATATTCATGATAGACAATCTGCAGGTTATTATAAAACACAATCAAATGGTCATGGGATTTCTTCAGAAACCCTTGATCCCTGTGCACGACAGAGTAATCTAATTGTAAGTTCTAATAGGGAATATACTTTAGATCAATTAAAAAGTCAGTTAAGAGAGGAATGTTTAAAAAGAGGGAAAAAATATGGTTTGATTTTTGAAGGTGTTGGTACGGGAGAAGCTATGCCTGAAGATTGTTTTTATAATACTTTTCCTGTGAATATTTTTAGAATGTATACTAATGGGAAAAAAGAGAGAGTAAGAGGAGTTTATGTTGTTGGAACTCCGGATGAAACCTTTCCAAATATTTTGGCTACTGGAAACGATTATGATTCTTTTAGAGGTCTTTGTGGTGCAGAATCAGGAGATATTCCTGGTGAAGAAAGGGCTCCATCTCTATTATTAGCAAATTTAGGAGTAAACCAAATTAATTTTTCTACATGTTTTGATAATTTTGGTATTCCAATTATTTCATTTCCAGAACAAAAACACCATTCAAAGAGAACTTAATTAAGATTATGCTTAAAGGGAATACAGTATTTATCTTACAACTCATGAAACAGCTAACACAAAAAATTTACAAGGAAGCAACACACAAATACCAAACAGGTTTAAAAACCTCTGAACAACCAATATGTGGATATTTATCTCAACACAAGGAATTTGGATTACGAATTAATATCCGCCGGGATAAGGTTGAAGGAGTATGTTCTTTAACTGGTCAAAATTGCCATAGAAAAATGCCTTCAGGAAATCCTGAAGAATGTTTTACCTATCAAGAAGTATTTTTTTCTCCTTGCGGTTATGTGCGTAAAACAAAAGGCATAGAACTGCTTTGTGCTTTAACTGGTAGAAAATGTAACCAAACAATACTTCTAGAAAATCCTGAAGAATGCGAAACTTATCAAAAAGAATTTGGAATAATAGATGGTGAATATCCTAGATCTACTAAATAAGATAAAACCCTTAAATAATCTTAAAATTAAAATTATTTAAATTCTATTTCTTGTTTATTATTATGGAGAAACAAGTCTGTGAAAAATGTGGATATTCTGAAACAAAATCAAAATGTAAAGAGAAGTTTGGGCTAGTTTTATGTTCTGTATGTGCTAGATTTGCACCAAATGATAAAAATCAATTTGAGAAGTATGTTGATGAGAAAATAGATTGGAAATTGCTTGAGACTTTTAGAAAATATGGTCCAAGTCAATCTCCGGGAAGTTCGCAAAAATCAGGAATGCTTCAAACTGCTGAAAAAGGAAAAGTAATTAGTCGTGCACCACTTGGCTATGGTGTTGTTGATGGAACACTTGTACAAAATTCTGATGCATCTAGAGTTCATTCACTATTTAAAACCTTTTTAGAAAAAGATTATTCTTTAAACAGTCTTGCAAAGAATTATGGTTTATCGGTTAACGGATTAAAAAAAGTTCTTTCTAATAGAACTTATTTGGGTGAAATAAAATTCTCAGGAAGATTAATCAAAGGTAGTCATAAATCTCTTGTCTCCCCAGAAATATTTTATGCTGTTCAAAGAAAATTAGGAGAGATTTGTAAGGTCAGGTAATTATTTTTCTCCAATTCTTCCGACATATTCAAAACTACCATAATGGTCTGCAGTTATATATGTGTCTCCAGTTACTCTGTCTACCACTAATCTTTCAGGTCTTTTTGAATTTAGAATGCTTAGTTCAACATAATCTTCTGCAGGTGGAAGTAACCTTAGAGAATTATTAAATCTCTTGTGTCTTGCATGATTTTCATATACTTCATTAAATGATTCCCAGGATTGTAGAACTCTTCTTACAATTGAGATAGCAGTTCTTTCTTTTTCAACCCACTTTTGTCGTGCTTTTCTTCCTTCTGTTTTAAATTTAAAATTTCCCATAAAATCATAGAGAAATAATCACTTTTAAACCTTTGTATTTGTCACAATTGTGGAGTGATAACAAATATAGAACTCTGAATGAATTTTATCTATAAGAAGTCTGTCTTCTAGCTCTTGCTTTACTATCTCCAGGTTTACAAGCCTCTTTTCTTCTAGTATCTGCAATAATTAGATGTCTGTCATAGGCAATATAAGCCTTTTTCAATTTTTCAGATTTAGTAAACTCTACAATTGCCCTAGCAATTGCTAATCTTGAGGCTGCTACTCTGGATGAAAGCCCCCCACCAACAACATTCACTCTAATCTCAAAATTAAGTTTATCCTTATTTGATTCAAAAACATCTTGAGCAATGATTATTGGTTCTTGTAATTCTAATTGTTGTAATTCTGGAAAGAATTCAATCGGCTTTCCGTTTATTTTTATGTCTATCTTTCCCTTACCTTGTTTTATTGTTGCCTTTGCAACTGCACTTTTTCTTTTACCTATAACCACAAGGTTTTTATTTTTCAATTTTTCTTCTGCCATTTTTTCTTTTCGTTTAAATTAATTCTGAAATACGTTTAATTGTCATAGATTTCATAGGTTGTTTTAAATTAAGTTTTATAGTTTTATCAAGGTCTTCTTTTTTTATGTTTTTAATTTCTTCGTTAGTACTAGAATAACATTTTAAATTTCTATAAGCTTGTTTTCCTCTAGCATTATATCTTGGTAACATTCCCCTAATCATTCTTTTAACTAGTTTTTCAGGGTCTTTTGAAATTTTAGGACCTTTTTGAGAACTTCCACCCATTCTTCTTAATTTACCTATTTTTTCCACAGGGTTTTTCCTTGGTCCAGAAATAATTGCCTTTTCTACATTAATCATAATTACTTTTTTCCCTTTTAATAGTTCTTTACTAACATAAGACCCTAATCTTCCAACTGCAGTTTTTTCAGCATCAATGATTATTCTATTTTGATTTGTTTTCTCTTTTCCTAATATTTTTTCTTTTTCTTCCATCTTCTTAATTTATTATTTCAAGTGAATTTAATTTAGGATTCTTTTTTAATTCTTCTTTAATCTCTGCAAAACTAGAACCAGACTTTTTAATTTTTTCAATTGCTTTTTGAGAAGCAGAAAGAGCAATAATCCTTACTTTTTTTGTTAAATCTCCTGATGACAGGATTTTTCCAAGAAATAATATTTCAGATGATTTTATCTTTTCTATTTTTTTATCTAATTCACTAAGATTTATATTCTTTTGCTGTCTTCTAGGTTTTGCCAGTTCTTTAGCAATCTCTGGGACTGATTTTTTTAAATTCATTAAAGTTTCAACTAGATATACATTTCTTTTTCTCCTAATTCTTTTTTCTATTTGCCCTTTACTTTTTGTTTTTTTCTTTTGTTTTTCCATTTTCTTTTGTTTCCTGTGTTTTTCTTCTCAAGGGTTTTTTAATGCGGGGAGAAGGATTTGAACCCTCGCAGGCATAAAGCCAACGCGTGTCTATGACCTTAGACTGTTAGATTACCTTAGCGCGTCCCGTTTGACCGCTCCGGCATCCCCGCCTATTTAATTTTTTTAGACAATTCACTTAAACTATTTTCAAGTACTTTTATTGATTCTAAAAAAATGTCCTTGGTTTTTAATTGGCCCCATGATTCTACAACTAAGATTAAATCTCCTTTGTTGTCAATTGTTACACCTGGATAATTTTTCATATCTTCTTGGTCTAAATCACATTGCCATTCTTGTCTCAACTTTAGTTTTCCATCACTAAATTCAAATATTTTAGGATAATGTTTTGCCAGTTCTTCATACTTTTCTCCTTGGCTTGAAATTTTTATTTGACAAGCCTCTTTATAATAGATTAATCCTGGAGAAAATTTTGCATGTTCCTTACCAAGTCCTAATTTTGCTCTTGCAACCATTTCTATTTCTTGACCTTTATTTAAATAAACTATAGGCATTTCTTTGTAAGCAACATCATCCCCAAATTCAGAAGATAAAACTTCAGTTCCTTCGTTAATACCTTTAACCTTTAATTTTAATTCAATATATTTGCCCTGCTTTAATTTTTGATTTTTTAATGGAATTAATCCAACCCGGTGGGCAATAATTTGATCATTTAATGCAGAATCATTCTTGTATATATCTACTTCATCAATAGCTAAAATAGGTATTTCTGTTAAACTTCTTCTTAAAGCATTAGCTAAGCTGATATTCACATCTGTATAAAATGTTATTCTATCTTCTGCTTTTTCTATTTTTTTTATCATTTGCTTTTTATCCTTATTATTCCTATTTATTTATGTCTTTTAAACTTATTTAATTTATTATTATACTCTTCTACCTCTTCGTCCGCCTTTCTTCTTAGGTCCTCCTCTAGGTAACGGGGTTGAGTCACTTATTGAGATTACTCTAAATCCTTCTTTTGTAAGGGTTCTTACAACTGCATGGGCTCCAGGGCCTGCACCAGGACTTCCAGCTTTACCTTTAATCTTTACATATAAAGAAGTAATTCCATAATCTCTTGCAAGTTCCCCAATTCTTTTTGCAATAAACATCGCAATTGTTGGATTAGCCTTTAATCTTGAATGTTTTGTAACTTGGCCCCCAGTAACTTTTCCAATTGTGTTTCCTGCTAAATCTGTAAGTTGTGCAATTGTATTATTAAATGTAGTATGAACATGGATTATTCCAACTTTTTCTTGATCTTTTGCCATTTTATTCTCCTTTCTCCATTGTTTCTTCAGTAGATTTATCTTCTGTTTCTTCTAATTCTTCAATATTTTCTTTTACAACTTCCTTCTTTTTTGCTTTTCCTTTTTTGATTTTTAATTGTAATTTATCTTCTAGTTCTTTAGTAACTATAAATGAAGGAGAATTGACAACCTTGCCATTGACTAAGACATGTTTATGTGCAATTAATTGTCTTGCTTGTCTTGGGCTGTTTGCAAGACCTTTTTTGAAAACAAATGTTTCCAATCTTCTGCTTAAATAATCTTCTTTTGTTAAGGCTAAAACATCAGAAATATCTTTTACATTAAGACCAATTTTATTTAATTTTATAAAAAACTTTTGTTTCTCTTCTTCTGATTTAGAAATCAGGTTTTTAGCCCTTCTTCTTATTTTAGAAATTTCTGCTTCTGCTTTCCAAATCTCTTTTTTATTCTTTAGACCAAATTTATCTTTTATAGTATTTTCCTCTTCAATTCTAGGTTTATCAAATGGTTTTTTAGGCCTTTTATACAATTTTCTTTTTCTTTTTATATCTCCCATTTTTACTTCTTAGCTTTCTTTCTAACGCCAACAGCTCCCCCTTTTTTTCTATTTCTTCTAAAATTAGATCTTGTTTTCTGTCCACGAACAGGTAGTCCTGCAGAATGTCTAACACCCCTATAACTTTTCATTTTCTTTAATTTTTTAATATCAAATTCTTTTTGTAAATCTAAATCTGCACCAACAAGGTGAATTTCTTTTCCACTATCAACATCTTTTCTTCTATTTAATAAAAAATTTGGGATTTCAGGATTTTGAATAAATTGAGTAATCTTTTCAATTTCTTGAGGTGTTAATTCTTGAATCTGTTTCTTCTTATCTAAATTTAATTTTTTACAAATAGCATTTGAAAATGCCCAAGAAATGCCTTTGATTAGTTGCAATCCAGAATAAATATCTTTGTCTCCAGGAATATCTTTTGCTAGAATTCTAATTAGTTTTGCTTCTTCTTTACCCGGGTTTCTTTCCTTTTTCTTTATTTCTTCTTTAGGTTCAATTTTATCTTCTTTCTTCATCTTATCTTCTTTCTGGTTTTTTGCCATTTTTAATTGTTTGTTTTTTGTTTTTATCTAATAAATAGGTTATTCCTTTGTATTTCAGTAAGTTCTTCTACTAATCTTCTTTCAATTGCTTTTTTTGGATCTGGAATATTTGAAACTCTTTTTTTCATTTCTTCAAATGACTCAAAAGGCCTTTTCTCTCTTTCTTCAACAATTGCCTTAGTATGTTTTTTCCCAAATCCTGGTAGCAATTCAAATTGATGAAGTCTAGTGTTTATTGCCCTAGCATCATTAAAAAAAGCAACAAACTTTTTTTCTTGTTCTGTTACTATTTTTTCTATAAGTTCTATTAATTGTAATCTCGCAGTCTCAGTTAATTTTTCTCTTGGTAGTCTTCCAAGGATGTAGAGAACCTTGTCCCTTTCACCTTCTCCAATATAAACTTTTTCTCCAATTTCAAAAGAAAGTCCCCTTCTAGGAACTAGTTGCAATAATGTTAAATTTTTCTCTCCCATAGCTTGAGCTATAGGCATTATCTTCTTCTCTAGAGGATACCCATAGGGTAGGAAATCTAGTACTATAACATATTCTTCTTTTTCCATTTTCTTTATTTTTTGATAACTTCAAGTATTTTTTTAATTTCATCTTGGTCGAGTGATACTTCTGGAAGAATTTTGTTTAAATCGCTAGCATCTTGTGGAGAAAAGTCCACAATTTTTACTATATGACTTTCTTTTAATTTTAATAATCCTAATTTTTCTAAATCTTCTTTCATTTTTTTTGCATCATTTCCTGTTTTTTTTGTGAATCGCTTAGCAAAGCTCTTTATTTTTTCAGCACTTTCATTATCTTTTGTTAAGTCTATTACTTCTGCTAAGGTCAATGGGGTTGAATTTTTTATCATTTTATTTGATTTTATCCTTTATTTTAGTTTTCTTAGATGGACAGGATGAATTATAAAGGTTTTTATTTTATTTCCATCATTTAGTTTAATTAAATTATAAGTTCCTCGTATTCCTATAATTTGTCCGCTTTTCCCAATTATCCTTTCTGGAAAGCTAGCAGCAATCCCTTTTTCTCTTACTACTGCAACTCTATCTCCATCTTTAAATTTCTTAAAGTATCTACTAAGACTAATCTTCCCCTTTTGCCTTACTTTTTTTGCCTTCATTTTTATATTTTTCCTACTCCTTATTTTTTATTTCTTCTATTATTTTTTTTAATGATTCATCAATGCAAACAAAGACATTTAAACCTTGTGTTTCTGAAAAGTAACCCTTTCCGTCGATCATTATGTGGGCCTTTATCTCATAGGTTTTTTTATCTTGTTTTTTATGTTCTTTTAGTTCTAATTTTAATTCTTGAAACTCTATAAACTCTCTTATCTTTTCAGCATATTTTCCTACTAATTTTTTGACTATTATTATTTCAGGGATATCTAGTTCGAAATTGCTTAAAACAATATTTCCCCCAAGTTCTTCTCTTATCATTTAAAATCAAGAAAAAGTCCCTTTAAAAAACTTTTTACTACTTGATTATTAAGATATTCTTAAAAATTCCCCCTATTTTATGAATATTTAGCACAAATTGGGAATTTTCCTAAAAACTAGAATTTTGAGTATTTTGTTCACTAAAAAGGTTATCAATACTCTCTATTTCTTCTACATCATTTAAATTTTCATCTATATTCAATTCTGGCTCAATATCTAAATTTTCATTAGTCTCTTGATTATCATTCCTAAAATTTGGTTTTTCTTCTTCAATCATAGTAGAAGGACCAACAGATTTACTTACTTCTCCTAATTCTAAATTCCCCTTATCTCTTTCTTTTTCCATTCCTCCAATTATTGCTGCAGTCATTCTAGGACCCCAAACTTGATGCATACAGGGTTTGCAAATGTCTACAACACTATTTTCAGAAATATCTGAATTACAATATACACACCTCTTTACCATTTTTTATGAAAAGCCATAGATTAAAGCCTTTTTAAATTTTTATGAACTAATTTATACTATTTAAAATATTTTTATCCCTGTTAACTAGAAATTATTTTTCAAAACCTTTAAAAAGATAGACTTTATACTACTAATATGAAAAGAGGATTAACAATAAGTTTTGTATTTGCATTGATATTTGCAATAAGTTTTATTAGTGCTGAATGTGCACTTGATGCAACATTACTTAATCAGGACCCTTATCCAGCAGTTCCTGGAGAATATGTAAAACTTGTTTTTCAAGTTACTGGAACTGAAAGTCCTGATTGTAAGAATATATTCTTTGAATTAGTTCCAGAGTATCCCATTATATTTAATCCAGATTCTGACCCCAAAGTTAATATTAAAGGAGGAACTTTTATTACAGGTTTTAGTTCGAGTATTCTAGTACCTTATAAGGTTAGAGTTGACGAAAACTCTCTTGATGGAGAAAATCCAATTAAAGTTAGATTTTCCACAACATCTAATCTAACTTTAAAGAATCAACAAAAAGAATTCAATCTTACTGTTGAGGATTCTAAAACAGACTTTGAAGTGTTTATAAAAGATTATGATTATATTACAAAAATAATAACTTTTGAAATTTTAAATATTGGTAAAATTGATGTGCAAGCTTTGACTGTGGATATACCTCAACAAGAAAATATTGTTGTTAAGGGTTCTCAAAGAAATATTGTTGGAGATTTAGATTCTAATGATTATTCTACTGCAGAGTTTGAAGCAACACCATCTAATGGAGAGATTACATTAAAGATTTTATATACTGATTCAATTAACGTCAGAAGAGAAGTAGAGAAAACAGTTACATTTAATTCAAAATATTTTGAAGAAAGAAATGGAGATAAAGCAGGAGTTTCTCCTTGGACATATTTTATTATAATTGCGGTTCTTGTTGTTTTAGTTTATTGGTGGTTTAAGAGGAAAAAAAACAAGAAAAAATAATTATCTGAATATTTATTTTTTTGTAAAATACTGTAAAATATTTTCAAAAATACCTATTTTTTTCTTTTTTAAAGATAATGTCTGATTTCCTAATGTTTTTTTCTTTTGGGTTTTCGGAGCTACATATTCTCTAGAATGTTTACCAAATCCAATTTCATCCAAATTTTTTAATGCAGCCCTATGTATGTTCCTCTCTCCTGGATTAAAAAAACTATTCACTTTTATAAATAATCCCATATCATTAATATAATCTATATCATTTAATCTCCAATCATATTTTACTCCCCTTATGGAAACATCATAATCTCCTTCTAAAGGACCAACTTTTTTTATAAAAATTAATGTTCCCCCATAATAATCTATAGCTTGCTGTTTTGAATGGAATAAAGGAGCATCTAAACATAGATAGGGAGTTTGATTTAAATCAAAAACTAATTCTTCTGCAGAACAATATCCTTGCTCTCCGGGTTTCATATCTCTTATAACAACTCCCAAGTTTTTCCCTTTTACAAGTTTTCCAATTAAACCCATAATGATTTAGAGTTTCGAGATTTATAAAAATTATTATATTCTACTTATTCATATCTTAATGCATCTACAGGATTTGTTTTTGATGCATTAATCGCAGGAATAACACCAGATATTGCTCCGGTTATTGTAGCAAATAAAATACACCCTGCAAAGAGGACAATTGAATAATGTGGGCTTAAAAAACCCCATCCCAAGTCTCCTAGTAGTTTTCCTCCAATAGCACTTAATCCCCACCCAATTAATACCCCAATTACTCCAGCCATAAATCCAAGAAATGCAGATTCAAACAAAAATATTTTAAATATTTCTGAATTTCTTGCACCAATTGATTTCATTACTCCAATTTCTCTCACTCTCTCTAAAACAGAGGTTACCATTGTATTTGCAGTATTAACTGCAGAAACTAAAACAGAAATTAAAGCAATTAAAACAACAAAACCAACAATAATATTTAATGCACTTGAATAACTAGCTAACATATCTTCAAAAGATTGGACAAAAAAGTCCTCTTTTCCTTCTTCAAGTCCTCTTTGTTTTCTCAAACTCTTTTCAATATTACTCACTACTTTTTTTATGTCTGTGGTATCAATCTCTGCAATGATATATCCATAAGAAAAGTTTTCATTGTTGTATAATTCTTCATAATAATCATTTGTGATATAAACTTGGGCATCATCTTGAGGACTTCCAACTGATTCATAAAAGCCCACTATCTCCAAATCCTTACCATCAATCTTTATAGGATCATTTATATCATAAGCATTTGAAAATATTTTATCTGGAAGAAGATAATTATAACCTACTACAATTTTTCCATTATCCCCATCTCTTAATTCTCTTCCTTTTTCTATATCAATATTAAAAATATCCATAATTAAAGGTTCTTTAGGATCATAAGAAATTAAGAAAGTATATTTTTTTACTGTTTTTTGTTTTACTTCTACAACTTTAAAATATACGCCACTTGCCTCTAAAACTCCTGAAGCTTGTTGAACTGCCTTTAAATCAGCATCAGTTAATTTAAATGTATTATCCAGTCCAGGTATTCCAGCACCTCCTTTAGCTTGAATCATAATTTTATTAGCAGAAGAACTAGAACTCATTTCTCCCATATAATCATATAATCCCCAACCAAAACTAATAAATATAAAAATTGTTGTTATTCCAATAAATATAGATAAAATTGTAAGTAAACTCCTTGTCTTTCTATGTGAAAGATTTTTTAATGAATATTTTATACTTTCTTTTCCAATTACCATTCTTAGTTACCCCTCAATGCATCTACAGGATTTTGTTTAGCTGCTTGCATTGCAGGAGCAATTCCTGCAATAGCACCTACCATAAAGCTACCAATAAGTGTAGATGTAATTAAATAATAATTCATATTTAGACTAAGCTCACTTCCAAGAAAACTATTAATCCCTATTAATCCTGCAAAACCAATAAACATTCCAAAAACAACTCCTATAAGGCCCCCAGCTAAACCCATCATCCCTGATTCTATTAAAAATTGATAGAATATATTTGAATTTCTTGCACCAATTGCTTTCATGATTCCTATCTCTTTTTTTCTTTCTAAAACAGAGGTAGTCATAGTATTAATAATCCCAATTGCACCAACTATTATTGAAATTGATGCAATAATCACAATAAAAACCTGCACCCCTCCGAGGATGGTATTCACACTAGCAAGAATTGCATCAGGAGTTTGTACTTCAAAGTCTTCTTCACCTACTTTAACACCACGCCTTTTTCTTAATAATTTTTCTATTTCTTCTTTAGCTCTGTCCATAGAATCTCTATCTTTAATCTTAACTGCAATAATATCTACATTGTCCCCATATCCTGCAAGATCCTCTAGTTCCCCATTCATCATAATAACTACTTTATCCATTAAAAGAGAACCTTGTTTTTCTAATATACCAATAACTTCAAATTTTTTATCTTGAATGAGAATTTTATCTCCTGCTTTTATTGCTTTGTCAAATCCACTTTTTTCTTTTATAGAATAATCATAACCAATCACCACCCTGTTTGTATCTCCAGGTTTTAAGAGTCTTCCTTGTTCAGCTTTTAAATCTAATGCTTCATAAATATTATTCATTGATTGTTCATCTTCATCAACAGAAACAGCATTGTAGATTTCTAATTTATCATTAAATTCCATTTTTATACTTTCTATAACTCTCGGAATGGCATACTCTACAAAACTGAGTTTTCCTATTGCCTCAGAATCTTGTCTTGTTAAAGGATTTGTTACTAGACTTCCCGGAGGCCCATAAGAGTTTAATCCTCCTGCTTGTACAGTTATAACTTGTGTTTCAGAAATTCCAAATTGCGCACCAATTGCTGCCTTTAATCCACTCCCAAGAGTAATTAGGGAGATAACTGCAGCAATCCCAATAAAAATCCCTATAAGTGTTAACCAACTCCTAATTCCTCTTCTTCTAAGGTTTCTAAATCCAAATAAAAAATAATTTACCATAAATCTTCATCTTAATTTTTTATTTCAACCCATTTATTGTTTTTCTTCTTTGTGACTTTATTTATTAATCCGTCAACCAACCAGTAGATTTTTTCTGCATGAAGTTTTGCTAATTCTGGGTCGTGTGTAACCATAATTATTGTTTTTCCTTTTTTATGTAATGCTTCTAAAAACTCAATTACCTTTCCACCGCTTTTTGTATCTAGATTTCCAGTAGGTTCATCTGCTAAAACAACTTCAGGATCATTTGCAAGTGCTCTTGCAATTGCAACCCTTTGTTGCTGTCCCCCAGAAAGTTGATTAGGATAATGGTCCATTCTATCTCCAAGTTCTATCATTGTTAATAATCGTTCAGCTTCTTTTTCTCTTGCTTCTGTACTAACATTTTGGAACATCATAGGAAGCATTACATTTTCTTTTGCAGTTAGATTTGGGATTAAATTAAACTGTTGAAAAATAAAACCTATTTTTTTCCCACGAATCTGGGCTAAATCCGATTCTTCTAAATGTGAAATATTATGGTGGTCTAAATAAATCTCTCCTTTTGTAGGAGTATCAAGACTTCCTATTAAATTCATACTAGTAGATTTTCCAGAACCAGAAGGACCCATGATTGCGACAAATTCACCTTCTTTTATTTCTAGACTTATTCCTGCAACAGCTTTTACTTCAGTCTCTCCCATCTTATAGATTTTGAAGACTTCATTAAGTCGAATCACATCTTTTCCTTTTTTCTTTGCTCTTAAAAGAGAATTTGTTTTATTACTCTTTTTCATATTTTTATATATGAACAAAAGCTTTAAAAATGCATTGTCTCTGAAATTAATATGATAATCCCTATTAGATGTTTTTCATGTGGCAAACCAATTGCCCATTTATGGAAAAAATTCCAAGATAAAGTAGAAGCAGGAGAAGAAGCTGCAAAAGTACTTGATGAACTTGGAGTAGAAAGATATTGTTGCAGAGCAGCATTTTTAGGTCAGACTGATTCTTTAAAATTGGTTAATAAGTTTAAGAAGTTCTAATTTTAAACAGGTTATAGTAGTTTATAATAATTATTTTATAGAAATGTATCATTTGTTTGATAAATATAATAAAAATATAAAAAAAAGCAAGACAACTTTATGCATTCCCACCCAGGGGCAGTACCAACATAAACATAGGAAGCTTAACTTCTGTGTTCGGAATGGGAACAGGTGTTTCCAACCTACTATGGTCGTCTTAAAATTCATACAAATTCTGACTTTATAAAGCTTCTCTTTTTACAATCCAAAGAATTTTAAACACTTGAATTATGTTCAATTATGTGAGGGAGTGCCGGAGCGGTCAAACGGGACTGGCTCAAGACCAGTTGGCTTTATGCCTGCAGGGGTCCGAATCCTCTCTCCCTCATCTTTATTTAATAAGATAGGTGGTTAAATAAGACTTAAAAATCCTTTTTGAATTATTAAAAATCCAGAAATTAAAAGTAATAATTTTGGGACTACAGCTACAAGAGAAATTAAAAGAAGAACAGCACCAAGCAAGTCAAATCCACTAGCAATACTCTTTGTCAGTACAAATAATCCTTTGATTATTAAAACAACAGCTAAGAAAATAATCAACCAATGATAAATATTTATTCCAAATGCAATTGAGAACATTACTGATGCTGCAATTATATCAAATATTCCTAATATTCTTACTATCATAATCTTTTTAACCTATATATGGTTTTTAAATTTTGTTACAGACATGTGCCCGAGTAACTCAGTTTGGATTAGAGTGCCACCCTCCTAAGGTGGAAGTCGTAGGTTCAAGTCCTACCTCGGGCATGTCTTAAACTTTAAAAACCCCCTAGCATATCTAATAAATATGCGTGGGTAGTTTAGTGGCAGAATAACTGGCTTCCAACCAGTTGACCCGGGTTCAAGTCCCGGCCCGCGCATATTACTAAAATAAAATGACAAAAACAGAAAAATTAGGAAATTGGTATGATAAGAATTATAAAAAATTACTGATTTTCCCAGCATTGCTTTTAATTTTATCTCTAGTTTATTTAGGATATTTTTACTCTCAAAATCAAGATATAATTCATAAAGATGTTTCTTTAACAGGGGGAACAACAGTTACTATAGATTCTTCAGTTTCTGTAGAAGATTTAAAATTAGAGTTGTCAAAAACATTTGAAGATTTAGTAGTAAGAGCTATTTCAGATAATACTGGGCAACAGACAAGAGTAATAATTACTGTTCCTGAAGAACCAGATGCAATTGTTCCAATTTTAGAAGATTATCTTGGAATTAAATTAACAGAAGAAAATTCAAGTATTGAGTTTACTGGAAGTAGTTTAAGTCAAGACTTTTATGTACAACTCCAGATAGCTCTTATTACTGCATTTTTATTAATGGCCTTAGTTGTATTTTTAATTTTTAGTAAGTCTTTTAAGATTAAACTTTTAGTTTCTATTTTGACTATCTCTGTTTTAATTTTATTTGTATTATTAAAAGGGATATACTTAATAATTCCATTCATAGGATTACTTTTAATTTTCTATCTTTATATTAAATATTCTGTTCCTAGCTTTGCAGTTATTGTTTCTGCTTTTGCAGATATTCTAATGACCTTGGCTTTAGTAGATTTAATTGGATTAAAAATTTCTACAGCAGGAATTGTGGCATTCTTAATGTTGATAGGTTATTCTGTAGATACAGACATATTGTTAACAACAAGGATGTTAAGGAGAAAAGAATCTGTTAGACAAGCACTTTTTGGAGCATTTAAAACAGGAACAACAATGACTCTAACATCTATCTTTGCACTAGTTGCAGCATTAATAACTGTTTATAGTGTATCTCCCATTTTAACTCAGATATTCACAATATTATTAATTGGATTATTGTTTGACCTATTCAATACCTGGATTACTAATGCTTCTTTGATTAAATGGTATGTCGAGGTAAAACAATGAAATTTGTAACACCTCTTTGGTTGCCGGAACTCCTAGAAACCCGCAGGAGGTTTGTAGAATGAAATTAACTTGGAGAATTTGGATGTTAATTGCATTTTTAATTTTCTCTTTAATTTCTATTTTTTCTATTCCTCCCCAGTTTTTAGAAAAAGGGCTTATTGTAAAATCAGTTGAACAAAATTCATCAGTTTTTGATTTAGGTCTAAGAGCTGGAATGATTATACAAGAGATTAATGGTCAGACAATAGAAACCATTGAAGATTATTCAAATTCTATGTCTATATTTTCAGATTTACAAGAACATAAATTAGATATAAAAACTAAAGAAGTTGAGATAATTAATTTATTTTCAGCAGAGATTGTAGACCAGATTCAATTAGAAGAAATACCTTTTACAAGGATACAGACAGGATTAGATATTCGTGGAGGTGCACGTGCATTGGTTGGTTCTGAAGAAAAACTTACAAATTCTGAAGTTGAAGATTTAATTGCAGTATCCCAGGAAAGATTAAATATCTATGGTTTAAGTGATGTAAAACTTAAAAGAGTTTCTGATTTGTCTGGAAATAATTATATGCTTGTTGAAATTGCAGGTTCAACCCCTTCAGATTTACAAGATTTAATTGCTAAACAAGGAAAATTTGAAGCAAAAATTGGAAATGACACTGTCTTTCGAGGAGGAGATGAAGATATAACTTATGTTGCTAGAAGCGGGCAAGATTCTGGAATTTATGATTGTAGGCAAAGTTCAGAAGAACAATGGGTTTGTTTATTCAGATTTGCGATTTCTTTAAGTGTAGATGCTGCAGAGAATTATGCTCAGGTTACAAAAAATATTCCAATAAATGCAACAAATCCAGCCTATCTAGAAAAAACAATTGATTTTTATCTAGATGATATAATGACTGATTCTCTTTTAATAAGTAAAGATCTTCAAGGAAGCGATGTAACTCAACATTCTATTCAAGGTTCTGGTTCAGGTACAACTCAAAAAGAAGCATATGATAATGCTCAACAAGATATGAAAAAACTTCAGACAGTTTTAATTACAGGAAGTTTACCATTTAAATTAAAAATTGTAAAAACAGATCAGATATCTCCAGTATTAGGCCAAGGTTTCATAAGAAAAATTTTCTTAGCAGGATTATTCGCATTAATTGCAGTCTCTTTAGTTATTTTAATTAGGTATAGAAGTTGGAAAATTTCTTTAGCATTACTTGTAGCGTCTATATCTGAAGTGGTGATAATTTTAGGATTTGCTTCATTAATTAATTGGAATTTAGACTTACCAAGTATTGCAGGAATAATTGCCACAATAGGAACAGGAGTAGATCATTTAATTGTTATTTTAGATGAATCTAGAAATACTTCTGAGAGTATTAAAGAGAGAATTAAGAAAGCATTATTTATTGTAATGACTGCATATTTCACAACTGTAGTAGCTCTTCTTCCTCTTTATTGGGCTGGAGCAGGACTTTTAAAAGGATTTGCAGTTACAACTTTAATTGGAATAACTACTGGAGTTTTAATAACAAGACCCGCATTTGCAGACATAATTAAAAAACTTTCTAATTAATCAAATGTATCCTAAATGGCATATTTTGTATGGATTTATTTTTTCTTGTATTTTTTATTTTTTCTTTGAATTTAGTTTTTTAGCCTGTTCAATTATTTTTTTGTCTTCATTTTTATTTGATGTAGATCATTATTTGAATTATGTTTTTAAAAACAGGGATTTTAGTATAAAAAAAGCTTATCTATGGAACATCCAACGAGGCCGTAGGTGGAGAATGCTTCCTTACAAAGAAAAACAGAAACATAAAATAACATTTTTTATGTTTCACGGGATTGAGTTTATGTTACTCTTGATAATTTTATCTTATTTTAATGTGTTATTTTTCCTGATGTTTTTAGGGGTTTTTCTTCACATGGTTTTAGATTACATAGATATTTTTTATCAACATGATTTATGGTATTCAAAATTCTCTGAAATATACATTTTAGTAAGAAATAAAAAGAAAAAAGAGTTTAGTTAATAAGGAATCACACTCTTTTCAGATTTAAATTCAGAATAAAACCTTTTTATTGCTTGTAATGGGAAAAGGATTCCGTATAATAAAACTAGATAGGGTAATAAGTTCAAGACTCCAAAAACAAAAAGCGCATCAAATATACTTATTTTAAAAAACCCGGTTATTTCATTTTTAATTTTATTGCTGTTATCGTCTTCTTCTGCGTCAATTCTTTTATCAAGACTCTTTAATTTTTCAAATTCGTTTAATTTAATATAAACTTCATACTTTTTTAATTTTACAAAATTATTTATCATTAAACTATATGTCGCAATACCTCCAACTATTAAAAAAACATAATTTGGAATAATTGTAGGATTATTTATAAAAGCCCCTATAGAAATTCCAATTATAATCAATGGATTAACAATGATATGAGTCATTAAATCAAGATAAAAACCTCTAGAAGACTCCATTTTTTTCCATCTTGCAACTTCCCCATCAGAGCAATCTATGAAAAAAGCTAATTGAAATAGTAGGATTGCAATCAAAGAATAAAAATAGTTTCCAAACATAAAAAGAATTCCTACAATAATGCCCAATACCAACATCATAAAGGTTATTTGATTTGGAACTAAGGGGGTTTTGATAAATAACCATGTAAAATAGATAGAAACTTTCCTTGCAAATAATATCCTCCAAGGAGGCTTTGTTTTATATTTTGGGACACAGATTTTTCTTAATTCTTTTATTGAAACCATATTTTTATTCAGACCCCGAGATATTTAAAATTATGCGTTATTACTGAGGAACAATCCTCTATTTTAGAAATATTTATAAACACTAGTAACACTAGTAATAAATGAAAAAGATAGTTTGGAAGAATAAATCTAATGGGCAGTTATGTGTTACTATTCCTAAAGGTTCTGGAATAAAAAATGGAGATATTGTGAATATTCAACAAGAGAAAGTAAGAATAGTTGTTTACACCCCAATTATTGGAGATCTATTTCATTATGGGCATTTACAAATTTTAGAAAAAGCAAATGAACTAGGAGATTTTCATATTTGTGGAGTTATCACTGATGAAGCTGTAAAATCTTATAAAGGAGAACCTATTGCTAATTTTAATGAAAGGAAAGCAATAATTTCTAATTTAAGGTGTGTAGATATGGTTATGCCTCAGGATATCCTTGAGCCGATTGAAAACTTAAAAAAAATTAAACAGCAGTTTCCAAATGCAAAATTAATTGCTGTTTATGGTTCAAATTGGAAAAAAGCACCAGGCCAGGACCAGATTAAAAGGTTGGGAGTTGAAATTATAAATTATGACTTTTATGAAAGACTATCCAACGAAAAAATTTTGGAAAAAATTTTAAAGAATAAAAAAAAGGAAGAAAAAACATGAAAAGAAAAATAAATAAAATTTTATTAATGACTCCGAGATATACTTTGTATAAAAACGATATCAGAAGAGCAGTTACTCCAATGGGTCTTGCTTCTATAGCAGCTTTTTTGGAAAAAGAAGGTTATGAAGTAAAAATAATCGATGTTGCAATAGAAGGTTATCATAACCTAAAAGAACACGGAGAATTTGTAACTTATGGTTTAAGTGATGAAGAAATAAAAAAAAATATTAAAGAATTTAATCCGGATGTTGTTGGAGTCTCATGTATTTTTTCAACGCAATATGAAAATGCAAAAGCTATTTTAAAACTTACAAAGGAATTAAACAAGAACATAATTACATTAATAGGGGGTTCCCACCCAACATATGATATTGAAAATGTGATTCAATTAGATTATGTGGATTACATAATAATGGGAGAAGGAGAAATACCTACATTAAAGCTTCTTAATGCTCTTAATGTAGACGAGGATATTTCAAAAATTGGTGGTCTTGCATACAGAATAAATAGTCAAAATTTCATTAATGATGCTCTTGAATATGTGGGGGATGTAAATACTCTCCCAGTTCCAGCAAGGCATCTTCTAAACATGGAAAAATATTTTGAGATCAATATTCCACAAAACCCCTATCCTGAAGGAAAAAGAGTAATACAAATAATTACATCAAGGGGCTGTCCGGCAAGATGTGTTTTCTGCACAACAACAAATTTTTGGGGAAATCGTTATAGGGGTAGAACCTCCGAAAATGTGCTTAGGGAGATAAAAGAGTTAAAAGAGAAATATAATATTGACGAAATTCAGTTTACAGATGATAATTTAACATTAAATAAAGAAAGAGCAATAAAAATTGTAAAAGGATTGCAAGAGATGAATATAAAATGGTGCGTTCCTCAAGGAATAGCTGTGTGGGCATTAGATGAAGAACTTCTTGAGGAAATGAAAAAATCGGGTTGTTATCAACTGACATTTGCCATTGAAAGTGGCAATCAGTACGTTTTAAGTAATTTAATAAAAAAACCATTAGATTTAAATCGAGTTAAACCGCTTGTGCTAAAGGCAAAACAATTAGGAATAAAAGTTCATGCATTCAACATCTGTGGAATTCCCGGAGAAACTATTGAACAGATGTATGAAACCTATAATTTTGTTAAGGATTGTGGTTTTGATACGGCCTCATTTTTTCTTGCAACCCCCCTAGTTGGCTCTGAATTATTGAAAATATGTAGGGAAGAGGGTTATTTGCGTAAAGGAATAACAACAAATGATCAGCTATATAAAATAGGAAACATTAATACTCCTGAATTTAAGGCAGAAGAAGTTCAGAAGCTTGTTGCTAAATTTAATTATGATTATAATAAAAAAGATACAAGGGAAAAAAGATTTGAAAAAGGAAAGTACTAAAAATGTTACAAGAAAAAATAGTTTATGTTGGGATGAGTGCCGATTTATTACACCCGGGACATTTAAACATAATTGACGGAGCAAGAAAATTAGGCAGAGTAGTTATTGGTTTATTAACGGATAAAGCAATTGCAAGTTATAAAAGATTACCCCATATGAATTTTGAACAAAGAAAAATAATTGTAAAGAATATTAAGGGTGTTGAAGAGGTTATCCCTCAAGAAACTTTAGATTATATCCCTAATTTAAGAAAAATAAGGCCCGATTATGTGGTTCATGGAGATGATTGGAAAACAGGGGTACAAAAACAAATTAGGGAAAGAGTTATAGAAACCTTAAAAGAGTGGGGGGGGCAGTTGGTTGAAATCCCTTATACAATAGGAATTTCTTCAACTCAATTAAATCAGTCATTAAAAGAGATAGGGACCAGTCCAGAAATAAGAATCAGAACCTTGCGAAGATTATTAGACTCAAAAGAAATTGTGAGAGTTTTAGAGGCCCATAATGGAATAACCGCATTAATTGTTGAAAATGCTTTTGTTGAAGGAGATAGTTTTAAAAAGGAATTTGATGGAATGTGGATTAGTAGTTTAACTGATTCTATTGCAAAAGGAAAACCAGATATAGGGGTTGTTGATTTAACTTCCCGTTTATCTACAATAGATCAGATATTAGAATCAACAACTAAACCAATAATTTTTGATGGAGATAATGGCGGTCAAACAGAACATTTCGTTTTTATGGTAAGAACTTTAGAAAGGTTAGGTATCTCGGCAGTGATTATAGAAGACAAAATTGGATTAAAAAGAAACTCTTTATTTGGGACAGAAGTAGAACAAACACAAGACAGTATAGAGGCATTTTCTCATAAAATATCTCAAGGAAAAAAAGCGCAATTAAATAATGATTTTATGATTATTGCAAGAATAGAAAGTTTAATTTTAGGAAAAGGAGTTTATGATGCTTTAACTAGATCTCAATCATATATTAAGGCTGGTGCAGATGCAATAATGATCCATAGTAAGGAAAAACAACCAATAGAACTTCTTGAATTTTGTAGAGAATATTCAAAATTTGAAAATAAGGTTCCCTTAGTAGTTGTTCCTACCACTTATAGCCACATGGCTGAAAAAGAATTAAAAGAAATTGGAGCAAATATGGTTATCTATGCCAATCATTTATTAAGAAGTGCTTATCCAGCTATGAAAAAGACCGCAGAATCTATATTAAAAAATGAAAGAGCATATGAATCTGAGGAATTCTGCATGCCCATAAAGGAAATATTAAAATTAATTCCCGAAAGAGAATAATCTTAAAATGACTATAAAATGTGAAGAACTCTATAAAGTATTTAAAGAACAAAATTTAGATTATTTTACTGGGGTGCCTGATTCTACTTTTAAAGATTGGATGAAATTTCTTGCAGATAATCATGAAAATGGTTTAACAAATAGAATTGCTGTAAACGAATGTGAAGCTGTTTCTCTTGCTGCAGGATATCATCTTGCAACTGGAAATATTGGTGTTATTTATATGCAAAATTCTGGTCTTGGAAAAACAGTTAATCCACTCACTTCTTTAACTGCTAAAGAAGTTTACTCGATCCCTACAGTATTAATGATAGGATGGAGGGGAAATCCAAAAAATGAAAAAAAGGATGAGCCACAACATAAAATGATGGGAAAAATAATGTTGCCCTTACTTGATGTTTTAGAGATTCCTTATAAGGTTCTTGAGGAGAAAGATGATATTAATATTGTAAGAGAAAAAATTTTTTGGGCAAAACAAACAGCAAAACAAACAAATTATGCTACTGCAATTATTATGACAAACGGACTTTTTGAAGAATATGATGCACTTAAAAAAATAAAAACTAATTATGAGATGTTTAGAGAAGATGCAATTAAGTTTATTATTAACAACTTAGGTGGAGATGAAATTATTATTTCTACTACTGGTAAAACTTCTAGAGAACTGTTTGAATATAGAGAATCATTAAAACAAGGCCATGAAAAAGATTTTTTAACAGTGGGAAGTATGGGATGTTCATCTTCTATTGCATTAGAAATAGCCTTACAAAAACCAAATAAAAAAGTTTTTATCTTTGATGGTGACGGAGCTACATTAATGCAACTAGGAGCCCTTGCAACAGTCGGGCATAATAACCCCAAAAATTTAACCCATATAATTTTCGATAATAATGCTTATGATTCAACAGGGGGGCAGCCAACTTCTTCGGATAGTGTTGATTTTAAAAAAATAGCTTCTGCTTGTGGTTATATGAATGCAAAACAGATAGAATCAAAAAAAGATTTAGTAGATTTTTTTAAAGAAATTAAAAATTTAAAACAAGAGGGCCCAAAAATTTTAGTAATTAAAGTCAATAAGGGTGCTAGAAAAGATCTTGGAAGGCCAACAATAACTCCTATAGAGAATAAACAAGCCCTAATGGATTTTTTAGGGAAATGACTAAAATGAAAAAATTTCAAGGACAAGAAGAATATTTTGGATTTGGATCTATCAAAAATCTAGATACAATTTTACATAAAGAAAGTTATAAAGAAATTTTTTTAGTAACTGGACATAATTCTTATAAATTATCTGGATCTGAAGATATTTTAAAAGAAATATTTCAAAAGAATAATATTAGATTTACAAGATTTTGTAATTTTTCTTCTAATCCTAAGGAAGAGGAAATAAGGAGGGGTTTTAAAATTTTTAATCAAAACAATAATAATTATGATTTAATTATTGCAGTTGGGGGAGGTTCTTGTATTGATGTCTCAAAAAAGATTAAATTAGACTATTATGAAGAAACAAAACAAAAAATTCCGTTAATTGCAATACCAACCACAGCCGGAAGCGGAAGTGAAGCAACTTATTTTATAGTTTATTACAAAGGAAAGAAAAAACAATCTTCTGGAAACTTAGAGATTACTCTTCCAGAATATACAATTGTAGATCCCCAATTTACAATGTCTTTACCTAAAAAAATAGCTGCTGCAACAGGAATAGATGCTTTAGGTCAATCAATAGAATCTTATTGGAGCATAAATTCTAATAAACAATCTAAGGAATTTTCTAAACAAGCTATAAAATGTTTAATAAATAATCTAGAAATTTCGGTAAACAGTACTGATCCAGAATTAAAAAAACAAGCAAAATATTATGTTATGGCCGGCGCAAATTTAGCAGGTAAGGCAATTAATATCACCAAGACGACTGCATGTCATTCAATTGCTTATCCAATGACTTCTTATTTTAGAGTGCTCCATGGCCATGCAGTAGGTTTAACCTTAGGACAAATGTTAATCTTTAATTCGTTTATTTCTGGTAAGGATTGTGCCGATTTTCGCGGACCAGATTATGTCAAAAAAACAACTAGAGAATTAACATTTTTATTAGGAGGGCATAATGAAAAAGAAGCAGCAAGGAATATAACTTCTTTGATGCATAAGATTGGATTAGAAACAAGATTATCAAAATTAGGGATTAATGAAAGAAGAAAAAATATTATAATTAAAGAGGGGTTTAAACTAGAAAGAGTAAAAAATAATCCACGGAAATTAACTCTGGAATCTTTAAGGGATATTTTGGATAGAATTTCTTGAAATAATTTCTAAGAGAATCTTTTAATTTATTTTATTAAATAGTTATTTAAATATAGGAACTTTCTTGGATTATATGGAAGAAAAGGTTTCAGTTAAAATTGCTAGAGAGTCTATTTGGCAAGCAATATACACTTTTATAAGTAAGTTTGGAGCATTAATATTTGTAATTCTTTTAGCAAGGTTCTTGAAACCAGAAGGTTTTGGAATTTATAATTTGGCTATGGTTATTACCTTGGTTTTTATTACATTTACAGAATTAGGAATTAATCAGACAACACTAAGATATGTTTCTGATGCCTTGGGCAAAAAACAAAAATCCAAGGCAGTGGGTTATTTAAGATATCTACTTAAGATAAAAACAATTTTAACAATAATCTTTTCATTACTCTTAATAATTTTATCTTATCCATTAGCCTTTTTTATATTTAAAAAACCAGAAATATTTCCATTATTGTTAGCCCTTTCTGTTTATCTGATTATTTTATCTTATGAAACATTTTTTGAAAGACTTTTTTATGCTATAAATCAGATAAAATATCTTCTTTTTAAAGAAATAACCTTGCAAGTTCTAAAAATTTCAGTTGCAAGTTTAGTTTTTTTTATAATCATTGAAAAATTTAGAACAATATGGATCATACTTGGATTGATTTTAGTAAATTTTATTGCTCTTTTAATTTTATTATTTTTATTAAGAAAATTAGCCCCATTTTTGCTCAAAAAATCTTCTATCGGAATTGATAAAAAAAGAGTTTTAAATTTTTTAAAATACTTGAGTATAGCAGGAATTTTTTCGGTCTTATTTGGATATATTGATACTCTTATGTTAGGTATTTTTGTAACTCCTGATTATATTGGTTACTATTCTTCTGCATTGTCTTTAGTTACTAGTTTAGGGGTTATTTTTTCAGTAGCTTGGGTTATTTTACCAGTATTCACTCAATTGAAGGAATCTCAAATGAAAGATTCTTTTGATAAAGTCTTTAGATACATTTGTTTGTTATCTATTCCCTTAACTTTTGGAGCCCTTATATTTGGGAGGTATTTTATTAGGTTATTTTTTGGATATGATTATCTTCTTGCAACAATCCCTTTTATGTTTTTAACAGGACACATATTTTATGTTATTTTGGGAGGAGTTATAATTTCTTTATTTTCTTCAAAAGAAAAACCAAAGTATGTTACTAAAATGATTTTAATTGCTTCTTTAATGAATATTATCCTAAACTTGGTATTAATCTCAGTTTTAGTTAAAATATCTTTTACCTGGGCCATATCTGGGGCTGCAATTGCAACTGTTATTAGTGTTTATTTCTATCTTTTTGCTTTAATGATTCGGGCAAAAAAAGACTTTGGAATCAGATTTAAATTCTCTTACTTTATTAAACCATTATTTTCTTCACTAGTAATGTTTGTTGTTTTGTTTTTAATAAATAAAGTGTTTATAACAGATATGAATCTAATCATAGGAATTTTTGAGATTCTTTTAGGAGTAATAATTTATTTTGCTATAATGGCCCTAATTAGGGGTGTTGGAAAACAAGATATTTTAATGATAAAAGAAACTTTTGATTTTAACAATAATAAAAAATTTATAGTAAAATCTTAGCTTTAGATTTTTATTTCTGAAATTTTCCCAGATTTATATTTGGATAAAAATTTTGCTATTTTTTCAAATAATTCAAAATTATCTAAAACAGCCATGGTTATTGGGTGTATTAATATTACACTATCCTTTTTTTCCTTTTCATTTTTTATAACTCTTTCTTTTAGGATTTCAAACCATTCTTCTGGTTTTATTCTTCCTTTTACACATCCAACAAAAGGACCTCTATTTTCTGGACTTAAAATTGAGTATGCAATTGTGTTTTGGTCTACAGGTATATTTATTGGAACGTGGACAATCCCTTCTTTTTCAAAGGGGTTTATATTTCCAGTTAAATCAGAAACATATTTTACACCATATCTTTTGAGTAAAAGAAAAGTTTTATTATTTGAACCAAAAGCATGAGTTCTCCAAGAGTTCATTTTTAATCCAGCCTTTTCAAAAGCCATTTTAGTTTTTTTAATATCCTTTTTTTGATACCAACTTGGACCATAAATACACCCAAAATATTTTCTATAAATGTAATTTTTTATTAAACCGGCCTTATCAAAATTGTTGTAAGTATGGCCTCCTAGTTCTACATCATAATCTAAAAGCTTTTTAACTTGTTTGAGATTCTTATCTAAACTAACTCCATTAATGAATAGTGTAGAAGAAATATTATACTTTTTTAAAATTTCTAAAAATTTTCTTGCTGCTATTATTTCTGAACCTGCAATTTTCTGTTCAAAATGATTTTCTATTTGTGCATGTACATCGCCAGTAAGGTATATCATTTTATATTAATAATTTAGACAAGATTATAAAACCATCGGTCAAAAAATATGTTTTTGAAAGAACAATCCATGCTCGAAGAGATATTGCAATTATGAGTACAATCACATTCATGGTTTTTCATTTTTTTAAATATACTCCTACCCGGATTTGTGTTTAAGACTTCCGGATAATTATCTGTTAACATATTTCCCACTAAGGGCTGTAGTTCACATATCTTTGCATCTCCATTACTATCAATTACAAAATCTGTTAATCCCGCAGTACATTTAAATCTCCATTTTCTCCCTTTCATTGCATTTAGTTGAGTTCTCCATACTTCTTTATATCTTAAATTATAAAATATCCTTTTTATTAGGGAAAATTTTTTATTATAATATCTTTGTGTTTGATAGGCTATTTTAGCTATTTTTCTTAATTGAGAAGGATTTGGAGGTCCTAAGATTTGTTGATGGTCCCCCCTTATTATTTCAAAAGCATGTCCACTAACTGGAAGAGTCTTTACAAATTCTATAAATCTTTCTAAATTTTTAAAATTTTTATTCATTACTACAGTATTTACTGCAAGCTCTACAAAGTTAGGATAAATCTTTTTTAATTTTGCAAGTCTTTTAATTAGGGATATTGTTTTTTCAAAACCTCCATTAACTCCCCGAATATAATCATGATCTTCTTTAAACCCATCTAAAGAGGGATGTATAGCAAATCTTATATGGGGATTTTCTTTGAGAATCTGTTCTAACTTTGGAAATATATCTATTAATCCATTTGTTGGAATATCAATTATCTTACAGTCAGTATATTTTTTAGCAATCTTAATTATTTTGTCTATATCTGTTCTTAAAAATGGTTCCCCTCCCCCTAAAGAAATTGCATAAACATCAAAGAACTTAGAAAATATTTTTTCTATTTGTTCTAATGAAAGGTCTTTATTTTGATTTAAAGATTTCCAATAAAAACAATGTTTACATCGAGAATTGCACCTTGAGGTAATGAAAAAAGTAAGGTTTTTTATTTTTCTTTGATTTATCCTTTTAAAAAACCATATTAATTTGTTTTTTTTATTAGAGTATCTTACTAAAGGAGGAATTTCATACAACTGGAAAAAATCCTTATCTTTAATTTTTTTCTTCTTTAAAGTAATTTTTCTAGAACTATATATTGTTCCAATATTTGAGAAAATCCAATAAAAAGCTTTTAAACTAATTAGAGGATTTTTTATAAAATTGTTAAGGTTAGATAAAACAATCCAAGGAGAATTTCTGAATAGGGTTTTCATCTCAAAATTTTTTAAAAGCATTAAATTTTTATTTCTAATAGAATAAAAACGTATTTTGTCTAGTTGTTTTTTATCCATTTTAGATATTGTGGAATGATATGAATGTATTGAGATAAGTTCTGGATTGTAAATTACCCTCCAATTTGCTAAGTTTGCTCTTAATCCCAAATCTGCATCTTCAAAATCATAATAAAAAACCTCATCAAATATTCCTATTTCTTCTAAGGTTTTTCTCCTTATTATTGCATTTGCAGTGGTCATGACTGGTATCTGTTTAAATGAATCATATTCCTCAGAATCTTTTTGACCATGGCCCCTATCAGCTATTCCTCCAGAGAGGTCCATTATTCCCCCGGCCCAATCTATCTTTTTATCTCGACCAATCATTTTTCCACAACAAATTCCTACATTTTTATGTTCATCCATGTACTTAACAGCTGTTTTTATCCATTCTTTTGATAAAACATTATCACTATCTAAGGTTATTATATACTCAGAGTTTGATTTTTTAATAGCCATATTCCTTTTTTTAGAAACACTTTCAGAGATATTAAAGAATTTTATTAAAGGGTAGTTTTTCTTAATAAATTCTGGAGTACCATCACTAGAATCATTATCCATCAGATAGACCTCAAAATTCTTATATGATTGTTGTTTTAAGGCGTTTAAACATTTAGGAAGAATATCTTTATTATTATGGGAGACAATTACAACGCTTACTTTTTTCATTTTTATACTCTTATTTAAAATATTTCTTACAATAAATACCCTTATTTAAGTCTTATTATTCTCAATAGTTAATTTTAGTCCATTATCTAGAGAAATTTTAGGTTTCCATTTGAGATGCTTTTTAGCTAAACTTATATCTGCACATATGTCTAAAATGGTTGTTTCATTTGGTTCTAAATATTCTTTAATAGGGTTCACTTTTTTTATACTACTAATTTTATCTGCAATTTCTTCTATAAAAAAACTTTTTCCACTACCAATATTAAATATTTTTATATGATTATTCTTGAAATAAATAGAGTTAATTATTGATTGTGTAGCGTCTGAAAGATACAGCATATCTCTTTTTATGTGTTTCATTATCTTTATACAACCAGTTTTAATATCTTCATTAATTGAATAAATCAAGAATTTTTTATGCTGCTCAGGCCCATAAATATTAAAAAATCTTAAGATAACCCCTTTTAACTTAGAGCTTAATATTAATCTTTCACATTCTGCCTTACATTTACCATAATCATTAATTGGATTTATGACTTCGTTCTCTTTAATTGGATTTAATTTAGTATTCCCATATACTGCAGAGCTTGAAATAAAAATCAATTTTGAATTATATTTTTCACAATATTCAATAATATTCCTGGTCATTTCTATATCCCTATTATAGTCCTCTTTAGTAGAACCTTTTTGAGGTAAATGAGATGCTAAATGAATAACAATCTCTGCAGGAGGAATATTTGCAAAATTCTCTTTTTTTGAAAGATCTATTTCTAGATTATCTTCTAAGGGCGTTTCAATTATTTCAAATCCTTTATTTAATAATTGTCCCTTTAGATTAGAACCAATAAAACCCCTACTCCCTGTAATGAAAATTTTAGGTTTTTTAATTTTATAAGAGGGAAGCATTTTTTTCAATTTCCTTTTAGTTTCAATTTCCTTTGTTTTGAGAAAATTTCTTAGTTCTTCTAAATCTTCAGATAGTTTATTTTTATCTATAGCTTCCGCCTTACTTACAAAAATCCTCTCATTTTGAGTTTTTGTTAATAGTTCATTATTTGTTAATAGTTCTTCACATAATTTTTCTCCAGGCCTTAATCCAATATATTTAATTTTAATATCTTTATAAGGGATTAATCCAGATAACCTAATTAGTTCTTCTGCAACCTCTTTTATTTTATAGGGCTTTCCCATATCTAATATCAAAATCTCTTTATTTTGTCCAACAATCCCTGCCTGGATGACTAGTTGTGCTGCTTCTGGAATTGTCATAAAATATCTTGTCATTTTTGGATGAGTTAATGTTATTGGACCTCCCTCTTTAATCTGTTTCTCAAATAAAGGAATTACACTTCCCTTACTTCCAAGAACATTCCCAAACCTTACAGTAACAAATTTAGTTTTATCAAATAATTGGATTATTTCTTCTGTTATTCGTTTAGTAACCCCCATAATACTTGTGGGATTTACAGCTTTATCAGTAGATATTAAAATAAACTCCTTCACATTTGTTTTTTCTGCTGCTAATGCAACATTATAGGTTCCAAAAATGTTATTTTTTACAGCTTCTTTAATATTAAATTCCATAAGGGGAACATGTTTATATGCTGCAGCATGAAATACTATGTCTATCTTTTGATTTTTACAGATTTCTTCAATAGCTAAATAATCTTTTATATCGCAAGTTTTTGTAATCAGATTAAGCTTTTTTCCATATTTCTTTCTTAATTCCATGTCAATTTTATATGCATTATATTCTGAGTTATCCACAATCACTAATAGCCGGGGGTTAAACTCAGAAATTTGTCTAGATAATTCACTACCAATTGAACCCCCTCCGCCAGTAATAAGTATCCTTTTCCCCTTAAAATGTCCTTTAATTTTTTTAAAATCAATTACACAAGGTTTTCTCTTTATTAAATCTTCAAGATTTATTTTTCTTATAGGATTATACCAGGGTCTCCCTGTCTTTAAACTATAAACACTCTCATAAGTGCTTGGAAGAATTTTTACCTCTGCATTACTAGATTTACATATTGAAATTATTTCGGCAAGTTTTTCTTTTTTTAATGAAGGTATAGAAATGATTATCTCATCTATTTGATATTGTTTGACTATTAGGGGGATTGAGTAGATTTTACCTAAAATAGGTATATTCTCTATTTTTCCTATTTTGTTATCATCCACAAAACCAACTAAGGTATATTTTGTAGGGCCTGTTTTTTTTAACTCTTTAAGAAGTAATCTTCCACCTTCTCCAGCCCCCACTATTAGGATTTTATTTGGTTTATCCATAAAAATAGGTAAATTTTACCCTATTTAAGAATTATTAAACTATAAGATTATCATATTTACATAACTTTTATAAGTTTATATGATTCATAGAATTTATGAAAAAAATTTGTTTTTTTACAACCCATTTTCATTTTACTAGGCAAAGATTAATGGAAAATTATGAACATACTTTAGGAGATAGTGCAGAATTATACTTATTTTGTCAGGATAAGGACAAAGACAAGTTTAACCTTAAAAAGACGAAGATTATTGGTTATACTTCCCGGAATAGTTTGGTTTTTTTTGAATTAAGGAGGTTCTTAAGAAAAAACAATATTGATATAGTAGTTAATTTTACTGGATCAGGAACTACAGATATGATGATTGTCCTATCCACATTTTTAAAAGAAACAAATATTATAACTCATAATCATGGAAATTTTTTTTGGCCTAAGAATATTCTATTTAAAAGAAAATTCTTCAGATTCGGTTTTAGAGTAAACCTGGAACATTCAATCCTTTTTTTAACACAATTTTTCACTTATCGATTTTTATTTTCTTCTAAAGATATCACTAAAAAATTAGAAAGATTTTTTTTCATAAGTAAAAAAAAGATTTTTTATTTACCTTCAATTATAGATACCGCTTTTTTTAAGAAAAAAAATAAATCTGTTTGTAGGAAAAAACTAGGACTAAAGAAAAAGGATAAGATAATTATCTATGTTGGAAGACTTACATACTTAAAAGGTGCTGATACTCTTTTTAAGATCATTGAAAATAATCCCAATATAAAGTTTCTTTTAGTGGGTTCAGAAAAACCCTCATATGATCAGGGATTTAAGAATATAGTTTATGTCTCTGGTGCTACTGGAAAAAAATTAGTTGATTATTATAACTCTGCAGATCTTTTTTTGTTTTTAAGTAGAACTGAAGGGAATGCATTTGTTCCAAGAGAAGCTATGTCTTGTGAGGTTTCTGCAATTGTTTCAAATATTGAATCTCTTAGATTATTAAACCCCGCAATAAAAGTTCCTAGAGATGTTAAAACTATTCAAAAAAATATAGAAAAATTCTTCCAATTTTCAGAAAAAAGAAGGAAAAAGATAGGTAGAGAATGTAGAAGATTTATAGAAAAATTCTATTCAGAAAAAAATTTAAAACCTTCTTTTAAAAAGTATTTTTTAGAATAATTTTTAATTCATACTTTCCCATTTCCTGAACTGGGCTATTTTTCTTAAACTTGGAAATTTAATTAGTAATCTTGAGAGTGGAGCCTTGATAGTCTCATGTTTTCTAATCCATTCAAAAATTACTTTAATTCCTAATTTTATTGGTTTAACAATAGATACATAACTATAAACTATAGACATAGTAAATAGGTTTTTGTTATCTACTGCATATCTTAAAAATTTTTTTGGAAATGAAGGCGTAAGAGAGATTAAAATATTAAAATATTTCTTTTGTTTACTTTCAAAGTTTATTTTATAAAGAAAATTATCTAATTGATTATCATAACTAAAACGGAATAAAGGGGCCTTTGGAATCTTAGATTTAAAATCTTGTGGAAAGATAAATCTGTCTTTAATTGCTCTTTCATAAATCTCTGTTCCAGGAAGAAAAATTAGATTAAATCCTTGAAGGTTTAATGGTCTAGGAAAGTCTATTAAAAGATTTATACATTCTTTTAAATCTTCAACTGTTTCATAAGGATTATTAAAAATTATATTATAAACCGTTTCTATATTCTTTTTATGTAATTTTCCTGCAACTTCTAATATTTTTTTAGGAGGGGTAAATCTCTTAAAAATTTCTTTTCTTACTCTTTCACTTCCTGACTCAATACCTAATTCTATGTCTTGAACCCCGGCATTTTTTAAAAGGTTTAAAATTTCATCAGTAACCAATGTAAACTGTAACCTACATGAAAATGGAAGATTAATTTTTTCTTTATATAACTCACAGAATTCTTTTAACTCATTAATATCTCTCATCATAAATAAATCATCCCAAATTCTTATATAGTTAATATGTTTAAAATTTTTTTTAGCCCATACAAGCTCTGCTATAACATTTTTAATACTCCTTTTTCTAAAATAGATTCCTTTTCCAAAATATCTTTTTCTGTTTTGATGATTACAGCAATAAGTGCATGAAAAGATACATCCTCTCCCACCAAGAATACTATATTTTGCGGAGATAATATCTTCAATATCTTTTTTAGTTAATCTCTTTAGCCTTTTTTTTATTAAAACATAACTATCTGAAGGATTATAATCTGGAAAAGGATACTTATCTAAGTTTTCTACTAAATTCCTAACTGGATTTTTTATAACCTCTCCGGATTTTTTATCTCTTATCCAAAGATTTTTTATCTTGTTTATTGGTTTATTTTTTTCTAAAGAATTTAATAAATCTAATAAAGCTTCTTCTCCCTCTCCCACACAAATTATATCTGCAATATTTATACTTTCTTCTGGACAAGTATTTACATGGGCCCCACCCCAAATTACTTGGAGATTATTTTTCTTTTGAATAATTTTAGTTAAAAATTCTGCCTTTTTTAGCCATCCAGTATATACTTCTAGACCAACTAGATCGGGTTTAGATTTTTTCAAGAAATTTAATAGAGAAGATATATTGTTTCTGTTGAATTCTTCTTTTAGATAGATTATTTCTACTTCATGCCCATTCTCTTTTAGATAGGAGGACATGTATCTTAATACTAAGGGCTCAGAATTGAACGATAAAAAAGTTAATTTCATAATTTTTCATGAGATTTCTTACTTTTATTCTTTTCTATACCACCGAATTAGGTATTCTTTAATGATTCAAATAAGTCTAATGCCCCTTTAATTACATGGTCCATGTTTAGGTACTTATATTGTGCAAGTCTTCCTACAAAATAAACATTATCTAATTTGTCTGCTTCTTTTCTATATTGTTGATATAACTTCTTATTTTTATCATTAATAATTGGATAAAATGGTTCATTGCCTTCACAGGGGTATTCTTTAGAGATTGTAGTCCATTTTGATTTTTGCTTTGTTACATGTTTTATCTCTACTATTCGAGTAAAGTCTTGTTCATTTGGATAATTAATCTGAGCAACTTCTTGATAAAATTCCTTAGGATATGTCTCAAATTTAAAATTAATACTTCTATAAGGTAACTTACCAAATTTAAATCCAAAAAACTCATCAATCCTACCCGTGTAAATTATATTTTTATAATCAATCTTGTCTTTTATATCTTCAAAATCAGTGTTTAGTTTTAAATCCACATTTTTTAATAATTTTTTAAAAATTTCATTATATCCCTTTTTAGGCATTCCCTGGAAAATTTCATTGATATAATCATCATTAGTATTTGTTCTAATAGGAATTCTAGCGGTTATTGAAGGGTCTAGTTTTTTTGGATGAATTCCCCACTGTTTTATTGTATAATTTTTAAAAAAAGATTCATATATTTCTTTTCCAACTAAAGCTAAAACTTGTTCTTCAGCATTCTTTGGAATTTTTATTTTTTCTTTTTTAGACTCTAGGAATTTTTTTGTTTCTTCATCTGTTTTTAGATTTATCCCAAAAAATTGATTCAATGTGTTTCTATTAATCGGAAGAGTATAAAGTTTTCCATTAATATTTGCTTTTACTTTATATCTATGTAAAATCCAAGAAGTAAAGTTAGATAAATATTCCATAATTCTAAAAGAACTTGTTCTAAAATAATGGGGGCCATATCTATGGATTAAAATCCCCTTTTCGTTTAAAACATCAAAACAATTTCCTCCAATATGGTCTCTCTTGTCTATCACTAATATTTTTTTTCCAATAGAGGAGAGCCTTTCTGCTAAAACTGCACCACTCCATCCAGCACCAACAATTAGATAATCATATTTCTTTTTATCCATAAATTTATCTATTTGACTTGTTTTATAAACATTATTGGGATTAATTAGAAAGAGGTCTTATTTTAGGCCCAGTAAAATCCCTGCTATGTTTCCATTAGCCTGTTGTACTCTATAATCTGCATTATCTTCATTTCTTTGACTAATAGGGCATTCATTAGCATTATAAATCATCCCAATTCTAAGTCCTTTTTCTTTTGCTTTTATAGGAATATATGTAAGTGTTCCCCAACCAAGATAACTAATATCCTTTGGTAAACTTTTTAAGGTTTTTAATATTTCTGAACTAGAAATCTGAGGACCATAGATATAATCTCCTTGAATTCCAGTAATTTGTCCTAATAAATTGTTAACCACCCCTTCTGTCATCTGTTGAGGTACTGGAAATGTTTTCATTTGTTCAGGAGTTCTTGAAACCTCTCCATGATCCAACTCTCTTAAAAAAAACTCTTCAATAGATTTTTCTAAACCATTATTGAACCAATCAACTTTATCAGGTTCTGTATAAAGAACATAAGGTTTATTTTCTGAAGCACAAAGTAGGACTTGTTTATGTTGATCAGGAAGGGTTTTATTTGGTCCAATAATTCTTTTACATCCCATATTCCTTATATCTTCTAAAAATTCTTCAGAAGAATTTCTATCAGCCACATAAACATCAAATTTCTTGTTTAATGTTTCCAAACCTTGTTTGATTACATCTATATTTCCACATTTATCTGAAGTTATTGTGGCGATTGCAATATCTTTTCTCATATCTTTCGATATAATATCCGGTATTTAAACCTTTTGGGTTGTAACTTTATAATTACATTAATTAATCCTCCCTAGAAATCTTTATAAGCTTTAAGGGGTTCCTAAAGACATGGGAAACAAGGAACTTCCACATGTTACAATAATCTTACCTAATTGGAATGATGGTGAAAAAGTTATTAGATGTCTTGATTCAATATCTAAATTAAATTATCCTTCTTATGATGTGATTGTTATTGATAATTACAGTACTGATGGAAGTAAGGAAGATATAAAAAAGAAATTTAAAAAAGTTAAGATTATAGAAAATCAAGAAAATCTAGGGTGTGTTAAGGCTATAAATCAGGGATTTGAAAGTGCAAAAGGGCCATTTGTCCTAAGATTAGATAGTGATGTTATCTTAGAAAAAAATATATTAAAAGAATTAGTTAATGTTTTTACTTCTAATTCTCACTCTGGAATTGTTTTTCCAAAATTATACTATTACAGTGATAAAAGAAGAATTGATAATATTGGATTTTCAATTAGTTTAAAAACAGGTAAGGCAGACAGAAATAGAATTGATAAAATAGATAATGGGCAATTTGAAAAATCAGTCTCTGTAGATGCAGTTCCTGGTTCTGTTTTATTAACTACCAAAAAGATAGTTTTAGAAGTAGGTCCAGTTAGTGAAGACTTTTTTTTATTTTATGAAGATGCCGATTGGTGTTATAGGATTCGGAAAAAAGGATATAAGATTATTTATGCACCTAAAGCAAAAGCCTGGCATGATTGTAATAAAAAGGCAATAAACCCCTTTAAGATGTACCATTATATGAGAAGTAAAGTTCTATTTATTAAAAGAAACTCTTCTTTTTTCCAAAAAACTATCTTTTTTACCTTTCTTTTTGGATTTTATATTCCATTCATGTTATCTAACTTTTTATTAAAAGGGAATTTTTCTCTTATCACTCCATTTATTAAAGGAACAAAAGATGGTCTTACCAAAGCCACCACTCTACACTAGAATCATAAGCATGATCACAATTTTTACATAAAGGAAAAGAAAAATCAGATTTCAACTGTTGTTTTAAAAATTCTTGGAATTTCTTTCCCTCTCTTAATTTTTTTATATCATCTCCTTTAATCAGGTTTCCAAATGCCCATTGAGAATTAAAATCTCTACAACAAGCTAAAAATTCTCCATTAGAATGAATCACAATATGTGTCCAAGGAGCAGAACAAGGCCATTGTTTTCTTTCATAAGGTATTTTTTGTTCTCCAAGATTTTCTTTTAATTCCCCTACCCAATCCTGAGGATAATAAACCCTAACAGAGTCTGTAAGAGGTTTCCACATTTCAATGAATGTTTGAGCTTTTTTCTCATTTTCTTTTAAAACCATCATAGAAATGTTAACTAAAAATTCTTTTTTTAATAATTTTTTTTGTTTCAAAAAATAAGAAACATTCTTAGTTACAATATTATAATCTAATCCCATAATTTTTTCATAATCTTCTTTTTCAGCCCCATTTATAGAAAAAGTAACTCTCCCGAGTTTTTTTTGTAGTAATTTATCTGCACGTTCTTTATTTAATAATCCTGCATTTGTGAACAGGTCTATTTTTAGTTTAGGATATTTTTTGTTTATATAATCAATTTTTTTGAATAAACCAGGGTCTAGTAAAGGTTCTCCAAATCCACTTAGTGTAACTCTCTTAATACTTGGATAGTTTTTCATAACATTATCTAAAACCTTTTGAAAATCATTTAAACTCATAGTCTTCACTGGTCGTTTCATAAATCTGTGTGGACACATTAAACATCTAGCATTACATGCATTTGTTGTTTCAATCTGTAGAATCCCGGGTTTTATTCTTTTTGCTTGTTTTTTTATTCTTTTTGCATAGATTTTATTGTAAGGAGGAGTATTAACTAATTTTGAAAAAATAGATTGATACCATAAAAATTTTAAAAATGGTCTTTTTACTCCTTCTAATTTAATATAATACCTTATTTCCTGTAAAAAATTCTTAATATTCATCTTTGTTGAAAAAAATCTAGCTATATAAATTTTGTTACCACAATATTTATATGCTCTCTTTTTAGTTAAAAATTATGAAAATAGCCCATATTAGCATGTTTTATCTTCCAACAATCGGTGGGGTTGAACAAATGATCTATGAATTGGCAACAAGGCAAGTTAAACAAGGTCATGAGGTACATGTTTTTTGCTGTGATTCTGATAAAAATTCCCGTATTAAACTTAAAGAAGAAACTATTGAAGGCGTTCATGTTCATAGGCTGCCCTACTGGTTTAGATTTTCTTTTAATACATTTTTCTGGCCATCTCTCTTATGGAGATTTAAAGGGGATTTTGATGTAATTCATAGCCATGTTTCTGGACATGATTATATTCTCTTTGCAGGACTTTTAGCCAAATTTAAGAATATCGAATATATTCATACTACTCATTGTCCTTGGACAGGAAAAGAATTCAGACCAAAAAGTTTACATTTGTTTTTATTTTTAAATGATATTTTTCTGAACAAATTTGCATTTAGACTTATTGATAGAGTAATTGCCATAACTCCCTGGGAATTACCTATTTTAAAAAAATTTGTTAATAATAAAAAAATCCAGGTTATTCCTAATGGGGTTGATGAAATATTGTTTGAAAAAATAAAAAACAACAATTTCAGAAAAAAATATAACATAAAAGAAAAATATCTAGTTTTATTCTTTGGAAGGTTAAACCCTACAAAAGGACCAGAAAAATTAGCTCAAGTAGCTATAAATATTACAAAGAAAAGAAAAGATATTGCATTTATCTGGGTTGGTCCAGATGAAGGAAAAGCAGAAGAAGTCAAAAAATTAATTAAGCCATATAAAAATATGCAATACCTAGGCTATATGAAAGGTAAAGATAAAATAGCTGAAATGTATCAATCTGCTGATATTTATGCCCTTCCAAGTTATAGAGAAGGTTTACCTTTAACATTATTTGAAGCAATGGCATCTGGGCTTCCAATAGTTGCATGCCCAGTTAATGGTATCCCTTATGAAATAAAAGAACCTGAAAACGGGCTTTTTTCTGAATATGGAGATATAAAAAAAATGGAAGAGAACATAATAAAAATTATTGATAATCCTAAACTCGCTAAAAAAATATCTAAGTCCAATCTTGAAAGAGCTAAAAAATTCAAATGGAATAATATTTCTAAACGATATTTAGAAGAATATAAAAAATTAATAAAATCTACAAAAAAATGAAAATTACCTTAATTTCTACTGCATGTTTTCCTTCAGACCAAGGAATAAGAACAATTTCTGCAGTTTTAAAAAAACCAGGCCATAATGTTAAATTAGTCTTTATGACTCTTTCAGAAGATTATTCTAGAAATTATACTATCTCAGAGTTATCTAAACTTTTAAAAATATGTTATAAAAGTGATGTAATCGGAATAAGTTCTTATGCTTCTACTTCAAAAAGGGCAAATAGGATTATAGCTTTTCTTAAATCAAAAATTCCAGAAATTCCAATTGTCTATGGAGGAGTTCACGCAACAATTTCTCCTGAAGATTGTATAAAACAGACAGATTTAGTTTGTGTTGGAGAGGGAGAAGAAACTATTTTAGAACTAGTTAATGCCTTAGAAAAAAATAAACCAATAAACAAGATAAAAAATCTTTGGATAAGAGATAAAAAATCCGGAGAGGTTATAAAAAATCCAGTTAGACCAACAATTGATAATCTAGATTTATTACCTTTGCCAGATTATGATACTAAAACAAATTATATCTTGGATAATGGAAATTTAAGAAAATTCCAAGAAAAGGATCTTGCAGGAGGAATATTCTTTTTAACTGGTCGTGGTTGTCCTTATGGTTGTGATTATTGTAGTAATAGTTTTTTTAATGAGCTCTATAAAGGTAAATGTAAACAAATTTTAAGATGGCATTCTCCAGAATATATTATTAAAGGAATTTTAGAAATGAAAAAGAAATTTCCTAGTTTAAGCTATTTTGATATTAGGGATGACACATTTTCTTTAAGACCATTAAGTCAAATAAAAGAATTCTGTGAGTTATATAAAGAAAAAGTAAAACTTAGGTTTAAATGTTTGGGAGACCCAAAAACAATTTCTCAAGAAAAAATAGATCTTTTAGTAAATGCAGGATGTACTGATTTAATCGTTGGAATTCAAGGAGCAGAAAGAACAAATCATGAAATATATCATAGGAATCAAACAGATATGAATGTTTTAAATGCAAGTAAAATCCTTAGCAATTATAAAGACAGATTAGCAGTAATGTATGATGTTATAACTTGTAATCCTTATGAAAAACCTCAAGATATAATTGCTATGATAAGACTTCTTCAAAAGATTTCTAAACCTTATTATCTGTCTGTAAATAATCTTGTATTTTTCCCCGGAACTAAGCTTTATGACCGTGCTTTAAAAGATGGATTAATAAAATCTGAAAAAGATACTGCTGCTCAACTGAATTATTGGGATAGAGGAAAACACATATTACTGAAAAGAAAAAATATTTATTTAGTTTTAATTTTAAACCTAATGAGAGGACCTGTAACAAATAAAAGATTTGGTTTAATGCCTAACTGGATGATTAATTTTCTTCTAAAACCAGAGAGAGTTAAAAGAAACCTGAAAAATCCAACTCTTGCAATTTTTGCGACAAGACTTTTATCTATTTTTGATTTAGTTAGAGAAAAAATTATTAAACCAATCTATAGAAGTTTACCAGTTTCATTTAAAGTTTGGTATGATAAGATAAGATATCATGTTTAGGTTTGTTATTTTTTTGAGTAATATTCTGTAGGGTCTTTTATCCCTGCCCAATAAAAACCTTGTTGTCTTAATTTACAAGCAAGACAATCTCCACAATGTTTACCCTTGTTTGGAATATAACAACTAAAAGTTTTCTTAAAATTAATACCTAGCTTTTTTCCAAGTTTAACTATATCTTCTTTATCTTTTTTAATTAGAGGTGCCTTTATTTGAAATTTTGTAGAACATCCAACTTTTCCAAGGTTATTCATTGCATCAATAAATTTCTGTGTTGTATCTGGGTAGCTCTCTCTACCTTCACACTTAAATCCTACAAAGATATCATTAATTTTTTTAGATTCTATAAAAATAGATTCTGCTAATGCAAGGGCATTTACTAAAAAGACAGTATTTCTACAAGGGACATAAAATTTCTCACTTTCTTTCTTTGTGTCTTTCAAATCCTTTTTTGTGAGTTTTTTACCTTTACCTTTTTTATTTATCAGGGAATTAGAAATTTGACTTAACCATTTTAAATTAATTTCAACAAATTTAGCATTTAAATCTCTTGCACATGTTTTGGATAGTTTTATCTCTTGCTTAATTGACTTTTGCCCATAATTAAAAAACAAGATTATTAAATCAGAATATTTTAACTGATTTTTAACATAATGTGCAGTTATTACACTATCAAGGCCTCCTGAACAACAGATTATAGCATGTTTCTTTTCCATTTATATAAATACATACCAATAAACTTTATAAGCTTAAACCTTATCTTACCAATATGAAGAAAAAAGCAAAAGAGCTAGTTAAAGGAGATATAGTCCTAATTGGTGGTGAAGAATTAAAAATTGAAAATATAGAGATTTCAGACATTGGTAAGCAAGGAACAAGAAAATGTAGAATAGAAGCCATTAAAAAAGACAGACAGAAAGTGGTTCTTATTCGTCCTGCAGATTATCCATTCAACTGTTCTTAAAAGGTTATAAAACATGATAGACATAATAATTACTTCTTATAATGAGCCTAAAGCTACACTTCGGGCAGCAGAAGTTTTCTTAATGAATAAAAGTAAAAAGATTAGGGTCACTGTTGTAGATCCCTTTCCTGAAGTAGAGAAATTTTTAAAATCAAAAATAAAAGATAAGAGATTCTGTTTTTTTTTAGATCCTGGTGAGGGAAAATCTTATGCCCTAAACCTTTTATTCCAAGAATATTCTTCAAAAGATAAGGAAGATATATTTATTTTAACTGATGGAGATGTTTATGTTTCTGAGAATACTGTTTTTGAGATATTGTATGCTTTTGAGAACAAAAAAATTGGATGTATTACAGGAAAACCAGTTTCTATAGATAGCAAAACAACAAAATATGGATACTGGTCTCATTTACTCTTTGCAGGGATTGATAATGTAAGGAAAAAACTAGCCTTACAGAAAAAGTTTTTTGAATGTTCTGGTTATTTATTTGCTATAAGAAAGGGAGTAATTTTTGATTTTCCTTTAGAAACTTCTGAAGATAGTATTATCCCCTTTTTATTTTGGGAAAAAGGATATAAAATTGGTTATGTTCCAAAAGCAGAAGTTTATGTTAAAAACCCTAATAATTGGAAAGATTGGACTAATCAGAAGATTAGAAACATCCTTGCTCATGAGAACCTAAATAAAATAGCTCCTAATATGCCTAGAACAAAATCTTTTTTTAATGAACTAAAATTTGGAGCAATATTTTCTTTAAAATATCCAAAAAATTTCAAAGAATTTTGGTGGACTTTAGAATTATTCTTGGCAAGATCTTATATTTATCTTCATGCTTTTAGAAAAATACGACAAAAGTCTAAATATAATGATGGTTGGAGAGAAATAGAGATTAAATCAACAAAACCCCTAGATTAGTTCTTATTTTTTATTATCTTTTTAATTTCTCTTTCTAAATCTTTAAAATTTGAAACAATCTTTGTTGTACCCATGATAATTGCACTTATTTCCTCTATTGATTTTTCTATTTTTCTATCAGTTTTTATAGCAATAATTGGAAGTTTTTTAGAATAAGCATATCCCATTTCCCATGCAGTTCCTGTACCCACTCCAAATCCGTTCAAACTAGCAACAACCAGGTTACAGTCTTTAAACCCATTAAGATCTCCTTCTGCAATCCTTTTTGTATCTTTAATGTTTTTCCATAATCCACAGTCTCTATGTGGAAGAAAAGTTTTAATCCTAAGAGATTCACATAATCTAGACATCTTTTCAACAAATTTCCTATCTTTTTCAGTACATAGCGGTCCGGCAATATATGCTTTCATAAACCTTATATATTCTTCCAAATTATAAAGTTTACTATACCTAGGGGTTTAAATTTAAAAAATGAGAAAAAAGATTGTTATAATTAAACTAGGCGCATTAGGAGATGTAGTCAGAACATTATCTCTTTTATTAGGGATTAAAGAGAAATACCCTGATTCAGAAATAACTTGGATTACTAAAGATAATAGTTTAGAGATTGTTAATCAAAGCCAATATGTAGACAAGGTTTTTACTCTCCCTTATGAGCCTGTAGAAGAATTTGATATTTTGTATAATTTTGATATTGATAAAGAAGCTACAACCTTGGCAGAAAAAATAATTGCTAAAGAGAAATATGGATTCTATTCTGAAGATAATTTCCCAGTAGCATTTAATCTGCCTGCCGAATACTATCTTAATACCTTATTTGATGATGAAATTAAAAAATCTAATAGAAAAACTTATCAACAGATGATGTTTGAAACAGCAGAATTACCTTATAAAAAACAACACCATTCAATCGAATTAGGGGAAAAACACAAAAAATATGCTAATGAATTTATAAAACACAACAATATAAATCCTGAAAATCTAATTGGAATTCATTTAGGTGCTTCTTCTAGATGGCCTTCTAAAAAATGGCATTTAGATAATTTAAAAGAATTTATAAAAAAATTATCTGAAAAAGGAAAAGAAATATTACTTTTTGGAGGCCCTAATGAACCAAAAGAACAAGAAGATATATTTAATGAATTAAAAAACAAGGGATTAAACATTCACAAAAATAATCCTAATAATAGTCTCTTAGAGTTTGCTTCATTAGTCAATAATTGTAAAGCCATGGTATGTTCAGATAGTTTGGCATTACATATTGCCTTAGGATTAAAAAAACCAACTATTGGATTGTTTTTTTGTACCTCTCCGGATGAGGTTGAAGACTATGAGGGGTTATTAACAAAAATAGTATCTCCAAAACAAGGAGAATTTTTCCCAAATAAAATGGACCAATATAATGAGGAGTTAATCAAAAGTGTTTCTGTAGAAGAAGTTTTAAAAGCATTAGATAATTTATATAAAAATGAGTAATACTAAAGAGGATATAGAAAATAGAAAGAATAAATTAAACAATTTTTTATTCGGTTGGATTGAAGATAACTATGATAAAATATTCTTAGTTATTCTTATTCTCGCCTTTGCAATAAGATTTTGGATATTTTTACAAACTCGCGATCAGGCAATTTGGTGGGATACTGCTACTTATTTATCAACTGCAAAAAGATGGGCATTTGGATTAGGTATGAATGATATTTGGTATTATAGAAGAGCTTTTTTATGGGCCTTAATCCCTGCAATAATCTTTAAGCTAAACCTTGGAGAAGGGGGAATAAGATTTTTAGAAGTAATATTCTCTACAGGAATTGTATTTGTTTCTTATTTTTTAATAAAAAATATGTTTAATAAAAAACTTGCATTATTAACTTCTATCGGATTAACTTTTTCTTGGGTTTTTTTATTTTTTACAGGCCGGCCAATGACATCTATTCCTGCATCTTTTTTCCTTCTTACAGCCCTCCTCTTTTTTTGGAAAGGTTATGTTTTAAAACAAGGAAATAAATTTACCTACCTATTTGCTTTATTTTTAGGATTAGCTGTATTGACTAGATTCCAGTATCTAATGTTTACACTGCCCTTATTTTTGTTTATTTTAGCAAAAGAAAAATTTAGTTTTATAAAAAATAAAAGTTTATGGATATCTTTACTCTTGTTTGTTTGTGTATTGATTCCCCATATGGTTCTTTATAGTATTAAATATAAAACATTTTTCTTAATAGATATTTTAGGGCACTATTTTGGAATTGGATCAGACCCAACAGTTACTGCAGCTGCTGCAAAAACTTCTTTTATCTCATTCTTTAATTATTTTTTAGATTTACCTTATTTATTAACAAAAATAGTTTTTGTTATTTTTTTAATTGGGGCGTTTATATTCTTTTTAGATTTATTTTTAGGATTGGATAAAATATTTAAAGATAAAGAAGTACAAAAAAAATTATTTGTTTTCTTAATGATAGTTATTCCTTATGTTATCCTTGGGAAGATAACTCAATATGTAGAGCAGAGATATGTAATGGCCCTTTTACCATTTTTGTTTTTAATGGTTGCAACTACCTTTGAAAAAATCGAAGATTTTTTTAAAAAACAGAACAAGAATATTGTTCTTTTTTTAGTATTGTTATTATTAGTTCTATCACTTATCCCCAATATTTTATGGGCAAAAAGCCTTATTGAGAATAAGAGTACTTCTTATTTAGAGGTTAAACAAGCAGGGTTGTGGGTAAAAGCAAATTCAAATCAGGGAGATTATATAGTCACTACTTCTTTTCCTCAAATTTCATATTATTCTGAAAGACCTATTTCTACTTTTGAAACAGAGGGAGATCCAGAAATGGGTACTCCGAGAAACAAAACTCAATTTGAAGAGTTTGTTGAAAGAGATAGGCCTGTTTTTTTAATTATCTCTGGATTTCAGCCCCACCCAGAATGGGTGAATGGGTATATTGAAGACAACAAAGACTGGATTATTCCTGTAAAAGCTTATCCAGAAAATCAACAACCATTGATAGTTATTTATAAATTTGACTATTCTTCTAGGAATAATCTTAATTATTCTTTAATAAACACTGTTTAATCCTTAAAAACTCTATAAATTCATGCCTTTTTCTTTACCCTTCCAACATTGATATAGTTCATAACATAAACTACTCTTCTTAATAAACTAAAATATACCTTTATTTTTCTAAAACTCAATTTTTTTATTTGAGATATTAAATAGTTTAAACTTAAATAATATGATTTATAGGTTTCTGCAACAGCCTTTCTTAGGTCTCTATATTTAAGATTAGTCCCATAAAACTTATCATATGTTGTTTGGTCATACATTCCCCAATCATCTGAAGCAATACCTGTTTCTTCATGCAATTTATACAATTTAGTCCCAGGCATGGGAGTCATTATAAATAACCAAACATAATCAGGGAGTATTCTTTTAATTAGGTTTTGTGTTTCTTTTATACTTTCAAAATCTTCTCCAGGAGAGCCAAAAATAAAAGAGGCTTTTGTATTTATACCAACTTTTTTACAAATATCAAAAGCTTTTGTGATAGTTTCAACTTTTACGTTTTTCCCCAAATTTTCTAGGATTCTTTGGCTTCCGCTTTCAACACCAAAACTAATCATATGGCATCCAGATTGTTTCATTAGTTTTAGTGTCTTAAAATCAATACTATCAACTCGAGATAAACAACACCAGGTTAAATCATAATTTCTTTTTATTAATCCCTTGCAGATATCTCCCAATCTTTTTTTATTGAGCAGAAAATGATCATCATAAAACAAAACTTCTTTTATTTTATATTTTTTAACTAAAAAGTCTATCTCTTTTAAGACATTTTCAGCAGATCTAAATCTTACTCTTTGATTCCACATAACTTTACTTGCACAATAAATACAATTGAATGGACATCCTCTGCTACTAAATATTGTCGCATCTGGTTTTCTTCCTTCCCAATCAAACCCAAGGCTATAATTTTTAATATCGGGGAGTAAATGTCTTGCAGGAAATGGTAATTTATCAAGGTCTTCTATAAACCCCCTAATACTATTTATTTTTAATTTACATTTCTTAATATAAGCTATTCCATTAATTTTTTCTAGTTTTTTATTTTTCATTAAATCTAGAATAGTTTCTTCTCCTTCCCCTAAAACAAAAACATCTACATTTTCCATTTCTTTCAAACTTTTTTCTGGAAGAGCAGTGGGGTGTATCCCCCCAACAATTATTCTAATTCCTTTAAAATCTTCTTTTATTTTTTTAGAAATGTTTTTTACAAAATTAATATGTACAGACATACAAGATATCCCAACATTTTTTGGATTTACTTTTTTTATGTAATTCATTACTTGTTTTTCATTCATTTTATGAACTGAAAGATCAAGGATTCTTACTGAAAAACCATTTTCTTCTAAATAACTTGCCATATAAGTTAACCCAAAAGGGATAGGATTGTTTTGGACAGCAATACTGGAAGGATTAATTAATAATATGTCTATCATTTTAAAAATAATTCCCTATTATCTATTTATTAACCCCCTTTTTTCATAATATTCAGCTGTTTCCCTTATTCCTTCTTCTAAGCTAATCTTAGGATTATAATCTAATTCTCTTCTAGCTTTAGACATATCACTATACCAGAATTTTTCAGTCATCCATTTAATAGTATCATGTCTGAATGGGGGTCTAAAATTAAAAATATTACCTAAAATTTCTAAAAATCCTCCCACTAAAACAAAACTCCACTTAGGAAACTTTATTGGAAACACTCTCTTTTTTTTAGCCTTTTCCATAGCCCTAATTATCTCGTTGATACTATAATGTTCTCCATTAGTTATATGATATGTTTCTCCGTTTTTCCCATTTTCCATAGCTAGGATACATGCGTTAACTAAATTTTTAACATACAGAAATTCCATTACTTTTTTATCACAATGAATAGGAAAAAATCTTTTATCAACAGCCTTAAATAATTTTAGCATCTCCATATCTCTTGGTCCAAAAACCATTGGAGGTCTTAATAAAACAATAGGCATGTTATATTCTTTAAAATATTTTTCAGCAACTTTTTCTTGAGCTAATTTGCTCCAACCATAAGTATCCACAGGCATACACCTTGTTTTTTCATTTACAGCATTACCATCCTTAGTAGGACCTACAGCAGAGACACTACTCATAATAACTATTTTTTTTATTTTTTTATTTTTACAGACTTCTAATAAGTTTAATGTCCCTTTTTCATTTACTTCAAAGTACCTTCTATTAGGTATTGCCATTGGCCTTGCAATAGCTCCTAAATGAAAAACAACATCTATGTCTTTTGTAATTCCCTCTAAAGATAATCTATCCTCCAAATCTCCTATTTGCATATCTACATTTAATTCTTTGAGTATCTTTAGAGTTTCATTTCTAAGACTAATATTCTCTTCCTTTTTTTTCACAAGTATTCTTATTTTATGGCCTTCTTTAGCTAGTTTTTCAACTAAATGACTTCCAATAAATCCTGTTGCACCAGTTACCAATATTCTCATTGTAAAAGATCAGAAAATACCCATGCAATATTTGCACTTATTTTTCTTATTAGTTTATTTTTCACAAGTATCTTTGCAAATTTTTCATTTAGTATTTTTGCTAAAACTTTTTCTATAAACGGATACTCTTCTCTTTTTGGAGAATTTCTACAACCCCAAACATGTCCTAATTGGGCAAGAAATATCAATTCTTTATCAGAATAATTTTTATTATAAAGTGGAGAATTGCCTGTTTTTGGATTAATATATTTTAGCCATATGTCTTCATTAACCAAATTTTGTTTTGTTGCAATTTCATAGACTGCAGTTCCAGGGTAAATAGTTAATGGATTTATTCCAATCCAATCAGGACGAGTATTCTTTATTAGTTCAAATGTTTCCCAGGTTTCTTTTGGAGTTTCTTCTAAAGATCCTACAATTAAGAAATATTTTACTTCAATTCCTGCTTGCCTAGTAATATCCACTGCCTTTTTTATTTTTTGAATAGTAATATTTTTTCCAACTGCTTCTAAAACTTTATTTGAACCAGATTCTGCACCATATTCTACTAGATCACATCCGGCTTTTTTAAGTAAATTTAATTCCTCCAAGTCTACTGTATCCACCCTCGCCTGTATTCTAAATTTTATTGGGAGTTTACTTTCAATAAGCAATTCACAGAATTCCATTACCTTACTTCGTCTCATTGTAAATAAATCATCAGCAAACCGGATATAATCAATACCATATGTTTTATACAAATGTTCTATAATTTCAAAAAGTTTTTTTGCAGAAGTACTTCTAATATTTTTCCCCCAAGCGTGTGTTGTTTCACAAAATTTGCAACCCATTGGACATCCCCTTGAAGTTGTTACTTGGGCAGTTTGATTAATTTTTATCTTAACATCTGGAGGAAGAGGGTATCTTTTCATAGGGAATAAGTCATATGCAGGATATGGAAGACTTTCTATTTCACTCATAAAAGCTCTTGGTTGATTAACAATAATTTTTTTGTCTTCTTTATATGAAATCCCATCTATTTTTTTTAAATTAGGATTTTTCTTTTGAAATTCTTTTACTAATTCATAGAGAGTTTTTTCCCCCTCTCCCCTAACAACAATGTCCACAAAAGGATAATTTTTTAGTATTGATTCATCAGAAAAAGTAGCATGTAACCCTCCAATTATTGTAATTATTTGAGGCCTTATTTTTTTAATTTCTTTTAAGGTTTTTAGTGCAGCATATCTATTCTCAGTTAAACAACTTATACCTATGATCTTTGCCCCACTTTTAATAGCATTTATTGCTGTTTGAGGGATATTATATCCCATAATTGGGGCATCTATCACTTGAGAAGGGATATTTTTCTCTCTTAGATATGCGGCTAGACATGCAATACCTAATGGAACCCCTGACATGGGAAATTTGCTTGAAGTCTTTTTATCTAAAGGGGGGTTTATTAAACAAACTTCTGGTCTTTTTTTGTGTTGTTTCATCGCAAAATTTCAATAACATCTTCTATTTTTAAAGCCTTTTGTTTTATCCTTTTGTTTGTTATTAAAAATCCATTAAGTTCTTTATTGTCAGGATATCCATGCATGCTCTTAAATCTCTCTAAATCCCTCATTTGATAGAAATTTGGGAAAAAATAATTATTTTTTGTTAGATAAAAAATAAGATTTCCGTATTTTTCATCTAAAGGAATATGGTACTTTTTTGCAGAATTTTTATCCAAAATATTTAAATTTTTAACTGATTTTAGACTTTTTAGTATTTCTTTTTTAATTTCTTTATTTTTATACCAAAAATGAACTGTTGTTCCAGCAATAAAATAGGTATAGTCCTTTCTATTCGGCAAAAACTTAAAGAGATTTATATAATTTTTAACATCTGCAAAACCATGGTCTGACCAGATAAATATCTCTCCAGATTTATTTTTATTTAAGTAATCCTGAGCATAGATTTCAATAAGAGAATCTATCTTTTTCAAAACTTCTTTTGTTTTTTTATGTTTTTTCCCATATTTATGTATTGTCTTATCAATTTCCATTAGTTGGGTATAATAAATTTCCTTTTTATTAGCATTTAGCAATCTTTTTAACCGACCCCCATCTGATTCATATTTCAAAATCATTTTTTTCTTGTTTTCAGTTACAAAAAAAGGCCATTTATAGAAACAGAATTTTTTATTTTTAAAAAAATCTAATTTCCATAGACCTTGTTTGATAGAAGAATCAAAATATTTTAATTTATTTTTTGGAATATTGTGTAATCCAGAAATAAAAGTACGGCCATTTATTAGTTGTATTAAAGCTCCAAAATAAGTTCTTATTTTTTTGTTGAACGAAAGGAATTTTAAGACAGAATTATTAAAAATAGATCTATCAGATTTAATAAATTCTAACCAAATTTTAGACTTTTCAGGATTTTCTCCAGTAAAAAAGCAATATTCTAATCCAGTAAAAGCAAATAATGTCTTTAATTCTAAAGAACAATTTTTCTTTCCAAAATCATATAAGAAAGGTGTATTTTCCTTTGAAATTAAGTCTTTTCCCATACCATCAATACAAATGATTAACTGAGATTTCATATTATTTTTTGAAGAAAAAATGTTATATAAGCATTTGCATACTCTAAACTGGTTTCTTCCCAATTCTTTGCTTTGCAGTTATATACTTTTCCTAATAACTCTCTACCTTTTTTAAGAAGGTCTTCATTAACCCCATTTTTATCAATAGATCCAATTAAAAAAATCAAACTTCCAAAGATTATTAACTCTGGACTTTTTTCAAGGAAAATGTTTATCTTATTCATTTTAAATTTTTTCAATCTTTGGTAGTATTTATATTTTAGAATCAAGGAAACTAAAGGTAGTAAGAGTATGTTTATTTTTCCAAGATTAATCTTTAATTTATTCTTTATAATTGCATTCAAAAAAGGCAGGTAAAATTGTTCTCTCATTCCAAGAATTCCATTTGAGAGTTCTTCTAGTGTATTAATCTTCTTATTTAGAAATTTACTAAAAAAGTATTTTGTAACTTCAAGGATATTATCTTTTACAATAAACCATTCTTCATCTATATTTCTATTTGGTAATTTTTCTGGGTTAGATTTCCATTTAATAAATTCTTCTATTTTTTTATCTAGATTTGGAGATTTTTTATATAGTTCTGGAAAGTCGGTTTTATAATTCTCTTTAAAAATTTTCATAGATTTTAAATAACCAATTTCATATTTCTTTGATAATAATAAGAGGGAAGTACAACATGCAGCATAGGCTTGTTGGATAATGTATGTCATAAATTCTTTATCCATTTCTTTTTTAAGAGAATAATACTGGATGAGTTGACTCATTCTATCCAATAATAATTTAGCCCCCTCTGCGAGAGGTATTTCTTTAAGTTGATAATTGGGAATAATACTCCGTACATCTTTCCCCCATAATAATTTAGAGTTCTCTTTTAATTCAATAGTCCTTATTCTTGGCAAAAGGGTTTCTAAATCTTTTGGAGTATCAACCTTTAAGTCTATATAGAAATTCTCTTTAAATTTTTGTTCTTCTTTTTTAAAATTATAAAAATAACCAATACCTCTGTAACCTAATTTTTTTGAAATTTCAATAGAAATGTTATCTGTCTCTTCTTTACTTAATTTTTTCTGAGTTATAACTTGAATGTCATAATCATTATAGGGATAAAATCCTTCTCGTACCTTTTTTACAGGACCTTCTCCACGGGAAAATCCTCCTGTAAGGAATATAGAAATAACTTCCGGAATTTTTCTTCTTATTTCTTTAATTATCTCTTGCATATCTTTTTCAATTTTTTTGTCAGCTTCCTTAAATAGGGTGTATTTCATTTTTTTTATTTTCCCCCTTAAGTATAAAAAAGAGTCCAACCATTACTGGGACAATTCCTGCAATTAAAAGACCTAAAATTGACATTGAAAAAACCTTTGTCGCTTCAACATTTAACAATCCAAATAGTTGAATTAATACTGCTTCTCTAGTTCCAAGTCCATTTACAGTTATAGGTAGTTGGGCAATTAAGGTTGCAATTGGAAATATGGCTAAGAAATAAATCCAATGAACATTTATTCCTAAAGATAGGCCTATAAAGTAAGAGATAAAATAAGCTACAATCCAGGTAATAGTATTCAATAAAAGGGCTTGAATCAAAACGGATTTTTTAGGAAAATTTTCATATAACGCATGAAAGGTTGATTTAGCCTTTAATTTAAACTTTTTCGGAAGAAAATTGTTATACATCCATTTTAAAATAGATAAGATAGCTCTTTCCTTTAGAAAAAGAAAAATTAGAACTATTAGAATAACTATTCCAAACATTAACATTCTAAAATAAATTGGAAATATCCCTTTAAAAACAAAAATAAACAATAACGATAAGAAAAATAATGAACAGATATCTAGTATTTTATCTAGCGTAAAATTTGTAATCCCTCTTCCCACAGTACCGTATTTTTTTAAATACTCTACTCTCATAATTGTACCCAATTTTGAAGGTGTAACAAATCCATAAAAATCTGACATTAAATTTATTTTTACAGCTTTTTTAAATGGGATATTCATCTCTTGGTTTAGTGCAATAATCCACCATTTTAATGTTTGTAATGAAACAGATAATATCACGAGGAGAATAACTATAACAAGGAAACCGAGATTGGCATTTAAAATAGTTTGAGAGATATTTTTAATGTCTAATTTTAATATTAAGTATATAAATATTGAAATTCCGATTAATGGAAAAAGTTTTTTTAATATATTCCATGTACCCATAGAATAGGGGATGAAAATTAATTAAAAAACCTTTCTAAGAGTATAAATCCAATAATTTTATATATGCTTAATCTCTGAAATCTAATGAAATCTTTTTCACTAATAGTTCCAGCCCATAATTCCGGAAAAGTGATAGAAAAATCTATAAGGGAATATTACAACTTTTTTTCAAAAAAATTCAAAAAAATTCAAATTATTGTTGTTTGTAATGATTGTACTGATAATACTCCTAAAATTATACAAAACTTATCTAAAAAGTTACCTGTGAAGGTGATAGAAATACCTCAAAGAGGAAAAGGTTATGCCCTTATAGCGGGTTTTAATAATGCAAATGGAGATTATATTGGTTTTTTAGATGCAGATAACCCCTTTAATTTAACAAAGGTATTGGAAATGATAAACCACTTAGAAAGTTATGATATTGTTTTGGCTTCAAAATACTTAAGAGGAACAAAAAGGGTACAAGACTCTATAATTAGAAGGTTTTTATCTTTAGGGGGGTTTATTGTATCTAAAATTTTGTTTAATTTAGAGTTTAGAGATACACAGGCAGGAGCAAAATTCTTTAAAAAAGAAGTCTGGAAAGAGATAGGTAATCATTTTACTTGTACAGGTTTTGATTTTGATATAGAATTTTTATACCGTGCAAAAAAGAAAAAGTATAGATTCGCAGAAAAATACCTTCCGTTTAAATATGAAAAGTTTAGTACTTTTAGATTAAAGTATCTTCCCGGAATGCTTAAAAGATTGTTTGTATTAAGATTTTTAAGATGAAATGTAAAATGAAAATTCTCCTAACTTTTGATACAGAAGAATTTGATGAATTACCTGTTTCTAAGGTAAATGAAAAATTTGAACAATCTATGAGAGGATTAATCGAGTTAGATAAACTTTTAGATAAACATAAGGTTAAAGCAACATTTTTCACAACTGCGGTTTTTGCCAAAAAATATCCCGGATTTATTAAATCCCTACAAAAAAAAGGGCATGAAATTGCTTGTCACGGATTAGAGCATAAAGATAATTATTTAGATAAAAATAATTTTAAAAGAATCAGTCAATCTAAGGCTCAGTTAGAAAAGTTAAAATTAAAAATCAGGGGGTTTAGGGCTCCAAGATTTCAGATAAAAGATATTCAAAGATTAGAAAATTTAGGTTTTGAATATGACTCTTCAATTCACCCAACATTTCTTCCAGGAAAATACATAAACTTGTTTAAAAAAAGAAGTGTTCATTATCTTGGAAATATTGTAGAAATCCCTCCATCTGTTTTACCTCTATTGAGATTACCAATTGCTTGGTTTGCATTTAAAAATCTCGGACCATTATACCCTAAGGTTTTCACAAAATTGAATAATCTTTTTTCTAATTATACTATGATTATATTTCATCCCTGGGAATTTTCAGATTTAAAACCATTTAAGTTACCGCTTATAATAAAAAGAAAGAATGGAAAAGAGCTATTAAATTTATTAGAGTCTTATATTCTTTTTTGTAAAAAACAAAAATACGAATTTTCTACTGTATCAAAATTTTTATTTCCAAAAGTCCTTTAAATGTCCAAATACTGCTTTAATTCCTCTTAAGTTTAACATAATGTCGTCCCAAGAACGGATAGATTTAATTCTTGCAAAGATATATTTGGGTGTCAAAAAGATAGTATAAATCTGCCCACAGACAGAAGCAACATCATTTGCATTAGAGTTTTTAGTCTTTAATACAGGGCTCCGCATATCATATTTCTCATAATCTTCAGGGTTAAATAAAAACCAGTCATTCTTTTTTGCTTCTTCCCAAAGAGGAGTTCCAGGATAAGGAATCAAAACTGTTGATTGTAATACATCTGCAAGTCCTGATTGCATTAATTTTTTGGCTAATTCAAATGTTTTTAATGCATCTTGTTTTGTTTCCCAAGGATATCCTACTATCATTGTTAAATGGACAGTTAATCCTGCCTTTTTAGCCATTTTACAACCTTCAAGAATATCTTTTATTTTAACACCTTTATTTAATCTATCTAAGGTAGATTGATTAGCACTTTCTAATCCAAACTTTAACAATCTAAACCCAGCTTTTTTCATTAGATAATAATCCTCTTGTTTTAATGCTGCAAAACGCATGTTACAAGAATATCTTATTTTTTTATTATAACCTCTTTTGATTAACCCATTACATAAATCTACTAACCATTTTCCTACAGTTAGAGTTCCAGAATCATCAAATATTTCCTTGGCATTATATTGTTTTATTAAATGCCCAATTTCATTTAAGACGTTTTCAACACTTCTCACTCTAAAACACGGGAATAATCTTGGCCAAGCACAAAATTTGCATTTTCCCCACCAACAATCTCTTCCAGACATAATATAAAAATAAGGCTTTCTGCTAATGTTGTATTCTTTTTGATAATTTTCCCATTTAGTTAATTGACGGTCTATAAATGGTGCATTGTCTAATTTTTGATTTAGTGTAAATTTTCCAGAATTCATTATTTTATTATTTTTTCTATACCAAATACCTTTAGGAATTTTTTTTATTTTATTATTTAAAAAATCTACAAGATCACTTAGTAAGAAATCATAATCTCCTCCAGTTAAAACAAAGTCTACTTTTGATTTTTCCATACTTTCTTTAGGGAATGAAGTTACATGGTCTCCTAAAAGAACTATCTTCATCTTTGGAAAGTTTTTTTTAAGTTGATTAATAAGATTCCAATGTTGTTTAATTACTGGTGTTTTTGTTTCAAAGACAAATAAGTCCGGGCTTTCCTTTTTTAGAATACTAAAAAATTTTTCCATTTGAATTTTTTCAGCAATACAATCTAGCCAGAGTATCTTATTGCCTCTTGATTTTAACATAGTTGCAGCACTGCCTAAAACAATTGGGAATAAATAACTAGGATTGCTAAACCATTGAAATTGTCTATTTTGACTTAAAAGTGCAACCCCCTTTTCAGATTCTGTAGGAGGGTATCCAATAATTATTTTCATATTCAACCTTATTAAGGACCTATTATAAATGTTTTTATTAAAAATATCCTATTTTGAAATTAAACCATATAAAGATCCTAGCCCATGGGCAAAAAGAGTTAGTACTGAAGTGATAAAAACAAAAAAAGTTATCTTTATACTTTTGTGTATGCTAGTGAAAAGAATCATAAACAAAGAAATTGTTATTAATATCGGGAAAATAATTCTTATAACCGGATTAAAAAAGGAAAAAATAATTCCCAATAAAAAACCAATAATCCCTATAAGAGTTATTAGAAAATGGAGTTTATTTATAGAAAACTCTTTTTTTAAAAGCCAAAGATTATCTCTTCCATAAACAAACATTTGTTTTAGATGTTTTTTTAAACTATCTCTTCTATGATGAAAGACTATAACATCGTTTGCATATAATATTTTATATCCTTTTTTCCTAGCTGAAAAGCAAAATTTTGTATCTTCTGCAGTTAAAAAATTAGAATCATACTTTTCAGCAGCCTTATTTCTTGTGATATAATTACAAGAAGGGAGTTCTGTAACGAATTGATTATTAGAAATCTTATAACGTATAGAGGCCTTTCCACTCACAAAAAAATTAGAAAGTGTATATCCTGAAATTTTTTCCCAAAAATTTCCTTCAGAAGGGGTTAAATTTGGTCCACCAACAATTCCAATTTTATCATTTTTAAAATATTTAATAGCATTTTTTAACCAATCTTTTTTTGGATATGCATCCGAATCTATAAATGCAAAAAATTCACTATTAGATTTATCCATTGCAATATTCCTCTTTATTGAAGGCTTAACAAGGCCTGTAGAAATTATTTTGACTATTTTAGGGTATTTTACCTTATCAGAATTATCTGGTAGAACGATTATTTCAAAATTAGAATAATCTAATTTTAAACATTCTAAGATACATTTTTTGGTTTGAGAATCTATCTTTTTGCAGGGTATAATAATTGAAATTTTTTCTGTCATTTTAGATATATAGAACTTTCTTAAAAAGTACAAGGGCTATTAGGCATATTAATACTTGAAAGATAAAGATTAGATAAGTCACATCTCTTTCTCTTACATTTCTTTTAAACTTGCTTAGGATTAAAATTGATAAATGGGTTAAACTATAGACTTTTTTATATGGTAATTTTAGATTTCCATATTTATCTGGTATTGCAAAAGATTGTTTTTTTAAACCTCCACGAGCCTTTAAAATTCCCTCAATAATGTATGGGATAAAAATAAATATTGTAATCTTTTCAAAATTCCCTAAAATTGCCATGGTTACAATTAATGCCCCAACCGAATAAGTAAGTATATCCCCCGGAAAGACCCTGGCCGGAAATCTATTATAAAAATAAAATGCAATTAAAGAAGAAACCATAATTAGACCAATTAATGCTAACCATGTGGTCCCAGTGATATATGAAATAAAAGAAAGGAATGTTAAAATGATTATTCCTTGTCCTGTTTCTAATCCATTAAACCCTGCTAAAAAATTAAACGCAGTTGTAGCTCCTGCAACTCCTAAAGGAAGAATAATCAATGTATAAAATAGTCCTAAATTAATAGTCCCAATCCATGGAAGCATTATTGTCTGAGAACCAGCATTTATTACTACCAAGGGGATTGATGCAATAAGAGCTAAAAAAATTCTTATCTTAGCTGATAATCCTCCATGTTTCCAACCAAGTAAATCATCAGTAAGACCTACGATTGACAAAATTAAGACCACTGTTAGTAGAGAAAATATTTGTGTAGTTATTCCATTTTGATTTATAATCAAAAACGTACGTATCGCAATATAACTTAAAACCCCTAATATAAACGCCATTACAACCACAATTCCTCCAGAACCTGCAACATTCTTAGGATGAGTATATTTGTTCATATCTTCCCATAAAAGTCCAGTTTGTTTACACTTTCTAATCCATTTTGGGAGTACAACAATAGTTAAAATGAAACTTATTATTATTGAAACAAATAAGATAATTTCCATGAATTAAATACACATTTAAGGCTTTTAAAATTTGTCTAAGATTAAATTATAATTCCCAAGATAGATATTTTGAATAATCTTTATCTAAGTATTCTTCCACTATTTTTTCTTTTCCAGTGTATTCTATATCCCAGATTTTAATAGGTCCTTGAACTCCCCCATAATAAATAAATTCTCCAAGATTTGTTCCTTGAGAATTTAGAGACTCTACTACTAAACTAGATTCAGTATGGGTTAGTTTAAAATTTGGAAAATTATTAAATGGATCATCTAATAGGTATTTTTGGGCAAGCATACCTCTCATAACTCTTGGAGAGATATATATCAGGGCCCCAGCAATATTTAATTTACCATTAGAATCTACTTTTGGAATGATATCTGCTGTTCCTTCTAATCCTGTTTTAAAATCGTAAAATTGGTCTTTAAAATAAATATATCTCAATGGAATATTTATCTGTTTTCCTTGATAGTAAAATGCTAATTGGGGCTGTTCAAATGCAATTGAATTATTATTCTGAATAGTCTCAATAACCATCCCGATTATTGCAGTTTTTTCTGCAGGAAGAAATATCTTGGTTCCATTCTGTTCATAGACTATATCTTCATCAATACCAAATCCTCCTTGATAAACAATTGTAATACCTCTATTAGTTTCTTTTGTTTGAGATTCATCATAAATCATTGCAGGAATCCAACTAAATCTATCATAATCTTCATCACTTCCAATACTTGAAAATGCCCCATATTTTCCAATATCTGTAGAATCTATTAATAAATGGGTCGCATTGTGATTATATAAAAATTCTAAAGCATCATCTTGGTTGTCTCCGGTTAATACATATCTCCCCATAAGATAATTCCAAAATTTTATTGCATTTCCACCATCTAAAACAGTTGCTCTTTTTCCTATAGATTGAACCCAATATCCATAATCCCACCAATGTGCAAATACTGTTGTCTGTTCATTAGTATTTTCTCTAACCCATTGCATTGCTTTTTGCCATTGTTGGTTATATGAAGAAGGAATCATGCCGCTTGCTTGTGCTTTAACACTATTATAGTATGTCCAAAATGTGAACAAACTTAACAAAATGACTACAATCGCTAGAGAACTATATATAATTCTTTTTGTCTCATCTTCAGATTTTATAAATTTATCTACAAGATAAAAAATTAAAAAACCTACAAAGATAGGGGCTATTGGGGCTAAAACCATGATCAGTCTTACCGCACTTCTTGCTGTGAATAATGTTAAAATAAATAGGGAAAATAAGAGTAGATATTCAAACCGTATTAAATCAAAACTATTATCTTGCCTTTTATGGTATTGAAAATAATAATATATTAAGAATCCTATTAATAATAATGCAGAAAAATAATAAAAAGCTTTACTAATAAAATTCTCACCATCAAACAAAGCTGGATGTTCTGAATATCTTGAAAAGACTAGTCCGCAAAAAAAGAAAATATAAAGTCCAGTCAAAATCCAAGCATCTTTATTCTTTATCTTTTTTAACATTTGTTTAAATAATACTACCGAACCCACAAAGAACAGCCAAAACAAAATAGCACTGTTTTTAACATTAGGGATAAAAGGCCCAAAACTCGCACCCCATTCTAAGAAATAAGGTTGTCTATTTTCTGCAACAGTAGTGTTCCATCTTCCTGTAGTTGGCTTAAATAAAATTTGGTTTAAATCGGTTATTTTTTCTATTATAAAATTTGGACCAAATAATACTGATACGAGTAAAACCCCTAAAATTATTGAAATAATTAAAGAAGTAATATTTTTTGGAAGTTTACAATTCCTTAAAATTTTCAGTTTAGATATTTTTGTTTTCCACAGTATTAAGTGGACAATAAGAATAAATAAAATAAGAAATGCAAGTCCAGTATCAAGAGAAACTATAAATCCCTTTAAATCAAACCTATTAGAAAATATTAACATTACCGCCCAAGAAAAAACAAGCCAGAGGGAATAAATTAAAGTTTCTTTTTTATCTATCTTGTTTAATAAAAATGCTAAAAATGTAGAAACTGCAATTGTAACAAAAATATAATTTACACCTCCCCAAATCAGCCCCATTGTAGCAGTAGAAATTCCCGCAATTATTGCAAAAAAAGAAGCAAATTTCCAATTTTCAGATTTCCATGCCTTTAAAAATAAATAAAACGCTAAAAAAAGAAAACAGAAACCAGCAGATTCTTTTTCTGGAATTCCTGCTAAAGTTCTTGATAAAAGACTAGGTATAACAATCATAAAAAATGTTGAGATAAGGGAAATGATATTAGCCTTGATTTTTGAATTTTTATTTTTCGTTATAAATATCTCTCTAACAAATAAGAAAAAAACTAAGATTGTAAAAGTAAACATAATCACTGGGAATATAACTCCGGCATATTCAATATTAACATTTGAAAAAATATTTAGTATCCAATAAGTTGTAGTAATCATATATGGAAGTAGTCGAGTTTCCTTTGTTGTATCAAACCCTAATGGAACATTCCTCATGACATCTATTTGAGCAATAGAGCCTGTATCAACAATTTCTTTAGCAGATCTTAAAAATAGCCATGGATCAAGATCTGGACCAAGAGTCCATGTATCTGTAGTTATATCCCACAGACCTGGTTTTCCAGTTTCTGGCCTAATATGCATGGGGATGCTTCTAATATAAACTCCTAAAATTAAAGCAATTATCAAAAATCCTAAAACCCAAACTGTTGGTTGTTTTAAAAAATCTAAAACTTTCTCTTTTCTTTTATTTATTTCTTCTTCCATTTTTTCATCTATCTTAATATTAAACTTCTATTACAATTTCCTCGGCAGTTTCTTCTTCTACTAAGGCATTTTTTTTACCACAATAAGGACAAGTCTTAATTTGAGAATCTTTTTTTAGACAATATCCGCAAAACTTACAAATTAATGTCACCATGATTCTGAATTAAAGAAAAAACTCTTTAAAATAGTTTTGGTGTTATATAAACTTCCATTATTGCCGCAAGAACTAATATTAAGACAGCCCCTATAACTAAGATTAGAGAATCTTCTAAAATCCTCCATTTTCTTTCTCCTTGAAGGTCTTTTCTAATAACGGCAACAGATATAATCCCTCCAGCTAATGCTCCAATAAAATAGGCTCCAATTTCAGGAACTCCATGAATCATATATCTAGCTAATCCTAGTGGGAGATTTATAACATTTCCCTTTGAAAAAATTCCTATGGCTGCTGCAATTACAGAAGCATTCCAAGCAAGGATAAACATTGCACCCGCACCAAAGATTAATGAAAATAGAATCGTGAAAATTAACACATAAATATTGTTTGCAAATATGTTTATTAATAATTTATCTTTAGCAAAGCTACCAGTTATATCTCCTGTTACTGCAGAAATTCCATTTTGTTGTATACAAGTTTCATAATTATTTGGGCTATTTATTGCACAGAAAACTTTTATTTGGGCATTAAAATTTATCTCAGTATAATTTGGTAGAACTAAATACCAAAAAGAGAATGCAACAACAAAACCGATAAAGAGCCACATTAATGCTTGAATTGCTTTAGAATGTTCTTTTAGAAGCCTTCCGTTGTTAGTAATAACAACATCTTTACCTTCTTCAAATTTAATGATGTAATACATGAAAGGAAGTGAACAGATAATTGTAAACAAGATAACTAAAATCCCCCCAAATTGATTTAGTACAGAGTCTTTTGCAAAAACAAAACTAACTAAAAGTATAGATATAGAAGCATAAAATGCCCCGATAAAAAACATTTCCCAGGGTCTTCTTTCAGCTCTTTTTGGATTCATAAGAAACTCTATCATGATATTATCTAGATTCTGTTATTTTTAAACTTTTATTGATTTTACAGTTTTCAAAAACCTTTTATATACCTTAGTTTTATCTAAACTATAAGAGGTGTTCCCATGAGTAAATTTGAAAATATTCTAAAAGATATAAAAAGTATAAAAATTCAAGGAGCAACAAATGTTGCTTTAGCAGGAATTAAAGCATTTCTTATTAGGCCCGACGAGAAATCTGCAAAAGAAATCTTATCAACAAGGCCAACTGAACCATTAATGCAAAATTCTATTGGCTTTTTATTAAACTCAAAAAACCCTAAAAAAGATTCTAAAAAATTATTCTCCTATATTAAAAATTCAAAGAAAAAAATTGCAAAAAAAGGCGCAAAACTTATAAAAAATGACATGAATATTTATTCCCATTGTCATTCTTCTAGTGTTATAGAAATTTTAAAACAAGCTAAAAAGAATAAGAAAAAGTTTGTAGTATACACCACTGAAGTAGAGCCCCTTCTTCAAGGAAGAAAAACTGCTAAAGAATTATCAAAAGCAGGGATTAAAGTTATAATCGGGCCAGATCTTGCAGCAGCTCAATTGTTAAAAAAATGCGATTTATTTCTATTTGGTGCAGATGCATTTTTGAAAAAAGGTGTTGCAAATAAAATAGGTACTTCTACACTATGTAAAATTGCAAAAGACCATAATATTCCTAGGTATTCTTGTGGAATTTCTTTAAAATTTACTGAACAAGTTAAAATTGAAAAAAGGAATTCTCGAGAGGTTTGGGATGAAAGAGAAAAGAATATTGAAGTTGAAAACATTGCATTTGATTTAACTAAGAAGGACCTTTTATCTGGAGTAATCTCTGAAATAGGGGTTCTAAGTTATACACAATTTTTTGAAAAATCTCAGGAAAAAATTCAACGCTTATTAGGAAGTCCTTCAGAAGTAATGAAGATTAATAAAAAATTAGGAATTCAAAAGCAAAAAGAAATAATAAAAAAACAAAAAGAAGAAAAACAAAAAGAGCTAAAACAGATTAAGGAAAAACTAAAACAGAAGAGATTAGAAGAAAAAAGATTAAAACAAATAAAAAAAGAAAAAATCAAAAAGGAAAAACAATTATCTAAAGAAAAAAAGAAAATTGAAATTGCAAAAAAGAAACAAGAAAAGATACTTAGGAAAAATACAAAAGAAACAAGAAAAGATATCCTAAAAAAACCACAAACAGTTAAAAAAATAAAATATATCGAAGATTTAGAAATAGAAAAACATACACATAAATCTCTCGATGATAAGATTTTAATTCTAAATAAAATTTCTAAACAGTTTTTTAATGAGGTTTTTGGATTTTCTGAAAATGATAATTTTGATTATCTTCTTAGAGAATTCAAAAAATTAAAACAAAAAAAATGTAGTGATTTTTGTAATGAGATGATTAGGCTTCATTATTCTAAGACAGATTTAACTAGGGAAAAAGTAAATTTTCTTATGAACAACTTAATAAAATTGATTAATTCTAAAAAGTCAAAATTAAAGGTTATCCAAAATTAGGAATAAAATGAAAAAGATTTATACAGATGGAGGAAGTAGGGGAAATCCAGGAAAAGCAGCTTGTGCATTCCTAGTAGTTGAAGACGAAAAAATTACACAAGCATTTGTAAGATTTTTAGGGGATAATCTTACAAATAATGAGGCCGAATATAGTGCAATTATATTTGCCCTTGAAACAATTAAATCCAGAGAAGTTGAAATTATTTCAGATTCTGAGTTAGTAATCAGGCAAATAACAGGAAAATATAAGATTAACAAACCTCAACTTCAGCTTTTATATCAGAAAGTAATAGGATTAATTAGTGGCAGAATTATTAAATTTTCAAATGCGCCTAGGCAAGACCCTTTTATTTGGAAGGCAGATAAAGTTTTGAATAAGGAATTAAATAAACATAAAAAAATTAGTTAGATAAGAATCTATTATTCTCTAACCTTCCTTTTTGTTCCATCCAAATTTCAAATTCTTTTAAATCTTTAAATAAAGTCTTATGAGGTTCTCCTTCCCCATTCTTTTCACATTCTTTATGAGAATGTTCTCTACAGATTTGTGGTCTTTTTTTATAAATACCACATAACCCATTTTTTAATTGTTTACATTTAGTGTTAAATTGGATATTCCAACTAGAATCATGGTCAATATAAATCCAAACATTATTATGAAGTAAGAACCATCTTATCTCATCAAAATCTTTTTTTGTTTTTGGTGTGTCAATTTCCATACAAATATACTTACAACATAAATCACATTCATGGTAAGGGCTATCTTTACCCATTTCTTTAAAGATATGTTTATTTAACAAATTTTTTATTTTTTTAATCATCTTCATCCCTTAATCTTAGAAATATTTTAAGCCATTTTAAAAAGCTTTCTAAAAATAGTGCTTGCAACAATACTTGCCCCTAAATAATACCAAAACCATGTGAAACCCATTAAAGGGGTATAAATACTCCGTATCCAGTAAAACAAAATTAAAAATGGAATCATTGTAATAAATAGGGGTTTAAATGATGATTTCATCATTGTTCCAGTAATCTGTAAAACCTCAGATTGCAATTCTTGATATTTACAGTCTCCAGGTTTACAAGTTTTCAATTCTTTTTGGATTTCTTTTTGCCTTTTCTTTAGTTCTCTTAAATGTTCTTGATTAGTAAGCCATTTTGTAACTAAAGTGGAAACTAGTGTAACAATTATTGAGAGAAATATTATTGATGTTTTTGGATATAAAGTTATTATGTCAGTTATCATTCTTTTATTTTTCCTCTTTTTTATTAAACTTTCTAATATTACCTACCTCTTTAGTTATTTAAATTATCCTAATATTTTAGGCACCAAACATTCCTTTTAATGCAGGATGTATGTCTAGCGCATGCTGTTGTGCAATATTTTGATAAAGTTGATAGATAATCATAATTGAAAGTAATATTGCTGTTCCTCCGACTAATGCACCTAATAAATTTGCAACACTTGCTAATAGGCCTATTGCTGCTCCACCCATAATTGTTAAGGGACCTACATATCTTTTTAATATTGATTCTAATACTCTTTTATCACGTCTAAATCCTGGAATTTGTAAACCAGAATTCATTATGTTTTCTGCTTGACTTGATGCATCCATTCTAGATGTATTTACCCAAAACATAGAGAAGATAACTGAAAAGATTACATAAAATAATACATGTCCAAGAGCCTGTAATGCAAGAACTGGTTTAAAACTAGAGGTAATAATTCTTTCTAATAAACTTGGACTTGGAGAATGAATCCAAAAGGCAAGTCCTGAAATCGGTTGGCCTTGTTGAAAAGCTCCTAAGACAGTTGCATGACCTAACCAATTTTCTAATAAACTCGCAAATAATTGGAGATTTGCTGCAAGAGCAGAGACTAAAATAACTGGTAAAACACTAGCATAAAAAAATTGCAATGGCCATTTTACACCATAACCCCTAATCCTATCATACGAAAGTGGAATTTCAACTTTTAGAGATTGAGCCCAGACTACTATTAAAAACAATACAACAGTTACAGCTATTGCAAATAAGGCTAGGGCTGCTCCTGTTGAGTTTCCTTCTATAAGTGAAGAAACTAACACTAATACTCTCCCAATTGGCGAAAATCCTCCTTCTGGTCCTATAAACTGAAATAAGGCTGCAAAAAGCCTCCATCCAACACCTGCAGCTATAAATAATGAAACACCAGATCCAAATCCCCATTTTTGAACAACTTCATCCATAAAGATAATTAAAAATCCTCCAATACATAATTGTAATATAACTAAGAAGGTCATTCCGGGTAATGCTTCTAATCCTTTCATTAAAACATAAACCATTGCCTCAAATATTACAAAAGCAAATGCAAGTAATTTTTGTACTCCTTGAAAGAATTTTTTCCCTTCGGCAGTTGAAGTATCCATATTTAATATTCCCGACCCGTTTAATAATTGTAAGATAATAGAAGCCATTACAATTGGGCCAATACCTAAAGAAATAATAGAACCAAAGTCTGTTCCAAGAATAATTGCAAGATATTCAAATCTTGCTAAGGCATTTGAGCTTAGTCCAAATAAAGGAATATTTGCTAGAACAAAAAATGCAACAATTATAATAAGGGTCCATTTAAGCTTAACATTAAAACTAACCTTTTTTTCTGTAGGAGGTGTTACTTCTGGTAAAAAATAGAATATATTTTTTAAACTCATATTTATAGTTGATAAATTTTATTTATAAAGGTTTGTTTAAATCAGAAATCCTTTTCTTTAATATATAACATATTTTTGAGATTTCTGGCCTTTTGACTTTCATTTTGTAAAAAGAGCATATTTGGAGACATTCATTAGTATCAAACTTTTCACAATAACTATTGAGGCCCCTAACCTCATTGCAGAAATCTTCATGTTTTGGTCTATCTAATGGAGGTTTAATGTTTATTGGCATTTTCTTTTTCAGCTGTTTCTTGTCCTACTGATTTTTTACCACTCTCTTTTGCATTTTTTTCAACTGATTGTGATTTTTTTTCTTTAACCATGGGTAAAATTATCTTTCCGCCTGCTTTTTGCATTTTTTCTATTGCTAATTTTGAAGCTGATTTTGCAGATATTTCTGCTTTAAAACCATTCCCCTTTGCAAGGATTTTATATTTTCTTAAATCTATTTTCCCTGTTTTAAAATCAAAATTATTTTGTATTTCTTGCAGATTTATAACATTATTTATCTTTTTTTGAGTGCTTCTTGAAGTAAATCCTTGTTTTCCAAAATATGTTTTAGCTCCAGCTTTGTTTGCCATCATTAGAGCCTTTTGTTTTTTTTGGTCTCCACGTTTACCAGTTCCAGCCATTCCGTATCCACCACTACATCCGTGGCCTTTATGTCTTTGTCTTGCACCCCATCCGTGAGTTGTACATCCTCTTTGTCGTGTTGTTTTTTTCCTTTTTTTCACTTTCATTGTATTTATTCCTTGTTTATAGAATCTTATAACATTTTTTCAATTAATTTAGTTATTTCTTTATTTTTGCCAAGTATACCTTTTGGATAAGATATTCTGGTAGATTTTTTAAATCCTCCAATAGGCGGATGTAATCTGAAAAATGGTTTTAATTTTCCATCTTTGTCTTTTTTACCACGCTTTGTTTCAATATCTTTTATAAGTTTATCATCAATTGGACCATAAACAACATAATCTGTAACTTTTTTAACCATTCCCATTTTTACATTATCTTTTTCGTCAATTAAAACACAAGCAAACTTTCTTCTAAGTCTCAATCTATCAAGAGTTTCTTTAATTTCTTTTTTTATTTTCACTTGCCCGTGAATTCTTAATACAGCTATCATGTTCATTCTAATTTATAATTCTCTAATTTAGTTAAAGCATCCATACAAGCTTTTGCAGTATTTACTGTAGTTCTTGTAGGTCCAAAAGTTTTACTATAGATATCTTTTATTCCAGCTAATTTTAAAATCTTTTTCATTTCATCTCCAATAACTAATCCACTTCCCTGGGGTGCAGGCATTAGAATAACCTTAACTCCAGAACATTTTCCTTCTGTTTTAAGTGGAATACTATGCATTTCATCACAAGAACAATCAAAACTACTACAACCCCGTTTAATCTTTATTATATTTAATTTTGCTTTTCTAATTGCCTTCTCTTTTGCTGGTAAAGTTTCTGAAGCACGCCCGCTACCAATACCAATATATCCGTTTCCATCTCCAACAACAGCTAATACAAAGAATGTTGCTATATTTCCTTCTTTAGTTTTCTTTTGAGTTTGTTTCCAAGGTCTTCTTTTTCCTCCACCGAATTTACCTTTTGCTTGTCCAGTGTTTAATAGTTCTACTTTTAAATTTAAAAGAGTATCAACAATTCCAGGTTCTAATATTTTTCTTCCAGAATCAAATATTTCTTGTATGTTTTTTATTTTACCTGATTTTACTTGTTTACCTAATTCAGTTTTAGGAACCCAAGATTCTAATTTTTCCTTATCCTCCCTTTCTCGTCTTTCTTCTCTTGATTCATCTTTCCAACTCTTCTTTTCCGTTTCTACAACTTGTTCAGTTGGTTTTTCTTCTCTTTTAGACTTTCGAGTCATTTGTTCTAACTGTTTTAGATGCATTTCAGGTGTTTGAGCTTCTTCTACCATTTTATTTTAATTTTTCCTTAACTTTAATTATTACTTTTTTTAATTCTTCTTTTAGATGTTCTCCATTTAATCTGTCTTCTGAAGGATAAATGGATTCATTTACTGGAATGTTTAAACCACCATCAACAAGACCCTTTACAGTTGCATAAATCCTTGAACCATGAATATTTTTTATCATTCCTAAATCAAGGATAAATTTACCTTTACCAATTTTTTTAGCCATTACTAATCCTGTTAAATATGCTGCTGGAAGAGATTTTAAAGATCCAACATATTTTTTATCCCATCCATAGTTTAGTAATTCTTTAGATGTTGTAGTAAATTTCGCTTTATCTTGTGCTTCTATAGATTCAACTGTTTGAATAATTATATAATTATTTGTCTTTCTTATGACTATCCTTGGAATCCCGGATTTTAATAATCTTAATCTTAATTTATAGTCTGTTTTATTTTCTTTTCTTCTTTTCCTTTGTGTTCTCATTCTAATTCTCCTACACTTTCTCCGAGGTGTCTTTTACTTTTGAATTTTTTTGCTTTAATCATTTTTCTTACTTGGAGATATTTTGTTTTTTCTACTTGCCCGATTCTTAACATGTTTTTTACAACACCCCTTAATTTTCTAGTTAATAGAACATACTCTCTTTTCTTTTCCCTTACTTTCTTTTTTACTTTCCCCTTACCTCTTTTATGCTTTCTTTTTACAATTTTTTTCCTTCCTTTAATTTCTCTTATTTTTATTGCTCCAGCCTTATGTAAATCTACAATGTCTTGTCGAGATATGGCTTCTTTAATTTCAGTTAGATTTTCTTCTGTAAATAGAATTCTTTTTTTCCCAACTTTCAATACTTTTGCAGCGAGTTCTTTTTTCTTAGCTAATTGCATTTTAATTATCCTGTTTTTTTCTTTTATATTTATTTAAGATTGTTATTTTCATCTTATTAGCAGATTCTATAATTTCCTGTTTTTTTCTTTTTCCTATATTTTTAATGATTATCCCCTGAGTCTTTTTGATGTTTTCTAATTGTTTTATATTGTCAACCCTAACTGGTTCAAGGTTGTTAATTTTGCCCTTTAATGTGTTATCTGTTCCCCATCCAATAGCGGGTTTTTTAGAATAACCTTTTTTTCCAAGTCTTATTTGACTGTGTATTCCTACTGGGGTTCTCCATATTCTTTTCTTTTTTTGAGATTTTCCTAATTTTACTTTTTTATTCCAATCCTGTCTTTTAAAATTAGGTTTTTTTCTTTTTGATTTTTCCATTATAAGTTTCTCCCTGGTTTTTTTGTAATAAATATTCCATCTTGGAAAACTCTTCTATCTCTTCCTCTAACTTTTGCGCATTTTTCAATATTTGCAGAAGTTTGTCCTGCAGCTTCTCTATTTGAGGAAGTTACTGTTATTTGATTCCCCTTGATATCCACTTTAACATTTGGTAAAACCTTACAAGTTCTATCAACTTTTTCCCCTAGAAAGTTTTTAATTGTAATTTTATCCTTATCTACCCTTACAGTCATGGGAAAATGAACACTACATATCTCTAGATGGTATTCAAATTCTTCTTTAATTCCCCGAATAAGATTATTAATATGTGCTACTGTTGTACCAATAATTTTTCCTTCTCTTCTTGTAGCATTTTCAGAAAATATTTTTAATTCCTTCCCTTCATTCAAAATTTTAATATTTGGAGTATTAAATTCTCTTTTTAATTCCTTCCCTTCAGAACGTACTGATACCGTATTTGTTGAGCTATCTATTTGAATTTCAACTCCTTCTGGAATCTTTATTTTTTTTTCTAAATATTGTTTCATGATGATATGTTTTAATTTTTATTTTTAAAGTATTTAATAAAAATAAGCAATTAAACTACCCCCCTTATTAGTTTCATAAGCTGTTTCTTGAGTCATTAAACCCTTATTTGTAGAGATTACTAACACTCCAAAATTTCTAGAAGGCAAAAATCTTCTTAGATATTTATCAATATCTTTTACTTGAACATAAAATCTTGGTTTTATTGCCTTACATTCATTTAAGTTTAAGATTGTTACAATTGCTTTAGTCCCAGTTATTTTAAAATCAATGTGTTTACCTTGTTTCATCATATTAAATAAATTTATAAGTACTTTTGAAATTCTGTTTATTTCAACTTCTGTTTTTTCTACTCTTTTAGCATTCATTATTTGGTTCAGTGCATCTGAAATTATATCTTGACTCATTTTAACTATATTTTTTAAATCCTAACTGTGTAGCAAGTTCTCTAAAACAATGCCTACATAAATTTAATCCATAGGAACTAATATGTGCCCCAAATCTTCCACACCTCTCACATTTTTTTGCAGCGATTCCGAACTTCCTTTCTTTTGGTTGATTATGCTTTAAAAACTTTTTCTTTATTGCAGGTTTTTTCTTAAATTGTTTTAAAATTTTGTGCCAATCACTTGCAGTCATTTTTTCCTCCGTAGGATATTTGTTTTAAATTTATTTGTCATAAAATCTTCTATTTCTTGGATACTAACTGTTTGTCTTCGAGTTTTACCTCTCTTAATTTTTTTCTTTTCTACCTTTTTCCCAGCCCTTGAAAAAACTACAGTAACTTCTAAACCCATGATTCCTACATCTCTTAGATATTCTGTTCCCGGAATATCAATATACTCTGGAATTCCAAATGATAAAAAATTATTTTGTATCTGCTTTTCTTTAATTGTATTTTTTATCCCTCCAAGAAGTTTTTCTAATAATCTTTCAGCGATATCTCCTCTTAATGTAACTTTAGTTCCGACTTCAAGACCAGGACGGACTTGCCATGTAGGAATTCTTTTTGTTGCTTTAACCTTTACAGGCTGTTTTCCAGAGAGACTCTTTAAAAGTATAAACCCCTTTTCCAGTTTTTCACCAGTTCCCCCTATATTTAAGATTATTTTTTCTATTTTCACTGTTCTCATCTTATTTTCTTCTTGGGCATTCTTCATTTTTTTTGGTTTTTCAGAGACTGATTTCATTTTATTCTATTACTACTAAGGTTTTAATTGGAAGACCAACCTCCTTTTCTTTTAGTTGAACATGATATACCTTTTCTCTTGCTAATTCTTTTATTTGGGTTATTTTTCCTGTTTCTCCAGCATGCTTTCCTGCGACAATTTCTACTTTTGCACCAGGTTTTAATTCGAGAATTTTTTCTATTTTGTTTTCTTTTGTATTTATTAATGCAGAATCTTTCAAAGAGAACTTTTCTTTAGTTATAAAATTTTGACCATCTTCTAGATTCATCTGGATTTTAGTTGCTGAGATTACTTTTTTACCTATTATTTTTACAATTTTTGTATCTGTTTCTTTCTCTGATATTTCTTTCAACACAAATTTTTTATTTAAAATTTCTAGTCTAAAATTCTTTTTCATCTTTTCTATTTGAATAACATCAAATAATTGTATTGGAAATGTTTCTGTGGTTCTAGCTTTATTATTTATTTTTATCTCTTTATTTCTAACCATATAATTTGCTTCTTTTCTTGTTTTAGCTATCTTTAATATTTCTCTAAGAACAAATAATAATGGAATTCCTTTCGAATCTGCATGGCTAGCACATACAAGGTACTTAGTCCCTTTTCTAGGGATTGGCCAGTTTTTAGACATTTTACTTCTATTTCTGTACATCTTTCTTTTCTCCTTTTTTATTTCCAGATTTTTTCATAGGTTTTTTATTAGTATTTTTTATTTCTTCTTTTTTATTCATTTTTGTATCTGCTATCTTAGTTATACTTGAAGGAACAGTGGGTTTAGTTTCTTTATTGACTCTTTTGAATCTTTTCTTATCATCAGTGTTTAATACAATAATCCTTAAATTTGAAGGATTAAACCAAACGTTTATTTTTGTTCCATCTTTTTTAGTTCTTTGTATCCCTTCAATAGCAACTTTTAAATTTTTTGCATTAACATTATTTACTTTTCCCTGTTTTTTCTTATATTTTCCTCGCATGATTTTTACTTCATCATTTTTTCTTATTTCAATATTCCTCATACCATATTTTCCCCTAAGTTCTTTAGATAGTGTTGAGGCTAAGAAGTTTCTTCTTATGTGTAATGGGGCATTGTAAATGTACTTTCTCTGTTTACGTGGCTGTTTACTTGCCTTCCATTTTTTTGAAAATTTTTGTTTTACCATTTTATTTTTTAATATACACTCGTAGCGATTTTAGCAACTTCTTTCCATCTCTCTTGAACTTCTCTTGCAACTGCACCTTTAATTTGGGTGCCTTTTGGATTTCCTTTTTCATCTTTCAACAATGCTACAGCATTTGTTGTAAAGCATACTCTCTCCCCAGTTTTTCTTCTCCAAGGTTTTTTTTGTCGAACTATTACTGCATCAAATACTTCCCCTTTCATTTTAGGATCCCCCTTTCTTACTGAAACTTTTACCCAATCTGATATTTTTGCAGGATTTTGTCTTCCTTTTTTTGAACCAGCTCTTTTTACAGAGACTATTTTAACAATTCTTGCACCGCTATTATCACAAGCATCCATTATACTTCCAATATTTAATCCCCTTGTTGCTTTTGCACTAATTGCTTTCATTTTTTAAGTTCTCCTTCTTCTTTTAATTCTTTTTTATTTTTCACTTTTTTTACAACAACAAAATGAATAATTTTACTTAATGGTCTGCATTCTGCTATTTGAATTAAATCTCCTACCTGGAGTTCATCTTTCAAACAATCTGGTAGTCTTGCATGAAGTTTTGTTCTTCTCTTTTCATATCGTTCATATTTAGGAATATATAATGATCTTTCAAATTGTATTGAAACTCTCCCATGGAGTTTTTTTATTACATGGCCTTCAAATATTCTCCCCCTTAACTTTAAAGGTTTAGTTCCATGGACTGGACAAAGAGCGTCCTTACATTCATTCAACTTTATAGTATCTTTGCTAGGTTTTTTTATTTGTTCTTTTCCTACTGATTTTTTTTGATCTTTTTTTACCATTTTTTTTAATTATTATTCTTTTATTTGTGATTCATCAAACCCTTCTTCTTTAAGAATAGGTTTTATTTTGCCCTTATGATTCCCTTGCAATTCTATTGTCTTACCCTTTATTGTTCCTCCGCATGCAAGTTCTGATTTAAGTTTTTTCGCAATTTCTTTGATATCGACATCCTTTAATCCTGTAACAATTGTCTGTATTTTACCAAACTTTCTTTTTTCAGTAGTCACAGTTATTGTTTGATCACTTTTTGCAATTTCCTTACAAACACAAGCCTGTAAAGGTAATCCACAATTTGGGCATATATCCATTATTTCTTATTATTCTCCTTTGATTTATTTTTGAATGTTAATAAACGTGCAATTTCCCTTTTAATTTGTTTCCTTTTTGTAGGTTGCTTTAATAATTCTATTTTTAAGTCTTTTAATTTTCCTTCTACTTCATTTGGGTTAATGTTTTTTTTATCAGCCATTTTTATCTTTTATTCCTTTTTGGTTTTAATTCTTTCTTTTCTTCTTTCTCTGTGATTTCAAAGTTTGCATTTCTTTTTATTTCATCATAGAGTTCTTTGTTTATGGTTATCTTATCGTGGAGTTTTGCATCTGGAGATAATATTGAAACTTTTATTCCTATAACTCCTTGTTTTGTTTCTGCAACAGATTCAGATCTACTTACAACCTTTGCAGCATCTCCAGTTTTTTTGAGATAACCATATGCAAATCTCCAAGATTTTGCCCTATCACTTGGAAGTTTTCCTGAAAGTTTAAGTTCACAGCCCAATGCCCCTGCGTCTTTAATTCTTGTTAGCATTTTATAACCAATTGCCTTGAATTTTAATGCCCCAAATCTTTGTAAAGATAATGCGATTTGATCTGCAACTAATTGAGAATCAAATTCTTGTTTCCTAATCTCTTCGATATCTATATGAGGATTTTCCATTTTAAATTTCTTTTTTAAAACTTCAGTTAGTCGTGAAATACTTTCACCTGCACGCCCAATAATTAATCCCGGCTTATGTGTTGCAACAACAATTTTTTCACCAACAGGGGTATATTCAATTTTTATACTACTAACTTTCCCTTTTCCAAATGTTTTTTTAACAAATTCTTTTACAGCAAATTCTTCTTTTCTAACTTTTATAAATTTTCTTTCTTCCATATTATTTCTTCTTTTTGTTTATTTTATTTCTATCTTGGACTTCTATGTAAACATGAGTTCTTTTTGCTTGTCTTCCACCCCTTTTCATTGGTCTAGAAGCCTTATCTGCTTTGGCAATTGTTATAATTGGATTTTCTATTTGGTTTACATTAGCATTAGCTTTAAGTTGGTTTAATAGCACCACTATCTCTCTTACAGCATTGATAGGATATTTTCCTCCGGCCATTCCCTTTCCAGGCCGGTGAGCCACTTCTCTTTTCGGCATAGGGATTGCAGCTTTTTTCCTTAATACCTTTTCTAAAAACTCAAGGGCCCTATCTGGAGTTTTCCCTTTTAATGATTTACAGATTGCAAAACTGTTTTTTGAACTGATATGTAAAGACATTCCTCTAACAACCGCTTTTTCTTTTGGTTGGATATCCTTTTTTACTGATTTTTTTTCTTCTACTGGCTTTATTTTTTCTTCTTTCATTTTAACGTCTACCTTTTCTTCTTCTACCATTTCTTTTTCAATTGATTTTTTGTTATCTTCTACCATTTTTATTTAACAGAAAGTGCTGCACTTGATCTAGTAGCTCCAACACCTGCCGCCCCATGTTTAACCGTTCTTCTTGTTAATGAAAACTCTCCTAATCTATGGCCTAACATTTCCTCTCCAATTTTAACTTGTACGAATTCTTTTCCATTATAAACTCCAATTGTCAAACCAACTAATTTTGGAACAATAATCAGACTTCTTTTATGTGTTTTAATTGGTTTATTTTTTTCTATTTTCTTTTTTGTTCTCTGAATAAAATCTTCAATAACATGGAAATTTCTCATAATTGTTCTTCTTTGTCTTGATTTTAACAATTTTGCAAATTCTCTAACGTCCATTTGTTTTAATTCTTCTATGTTTTTACCTCGGAATAATTTTTCTCTTCCACCAACTGCAATATTTACCATTTTTACTTTTTCCTCCTTCCAGTTCTTCTAGGCCTTAGTAAACCTACCTTTCTTCCTGCTGGCGCATTTCTCTTTGCAATCTTACTTTTGATTCTCTTACCTCTACCAGATCCAAATGGATGATCAATTGCATTCATTGCTACTGCAGAAGTTCTTGGCCATAGTTTAGATTTTGCTTTTTTAATATGATATTGTTTTCCTGCTTTTAATATTGGTTTATCTAACCTTCCATCTCCTGCAGTTGTACCAACTGTTGCCCTACATTGTGAATGGAAGTGTTTTTCTTGTTTTGAAGGCATTTTAACAATAACAGTCTCTCCCTTTTTCCCGACAATTGTTCCAAAGTTTCCTCCACTTCTTACTAATTTCCCTCCATCTTTTGGTCTACTTTCAATATTAAATACAAATGTATTATTTTTTAAGTCACCAATTCTTGAAATATCTCCTGTATTATGTCCATCTATTTTGATTATTTGACCCTCATATATTTTTTCTGCAGCTATATTATAGAAGACTTCAGTTGATTTAATTTTCTTTAATTTTGCAATAGGAGAACTATGGCCTGCAGAAGCAAATAGTTTAACTATTTCCCATTCTCCATCAAGATTTCCAGGGTATTTTGGTTTTACTGAAAATGCCTTTCTTTTAACTCTATAAGTATGGCTTCCATGCCCTCTTGCTTGTTGAATTATTCGTTTACCCATTTTATTTTAGTTATTACATTACTCCTAATTTTGTTGCAATATCAATTGCTTGATATTCTGGTTTTAGTTTTATATAGGCTATTTTCTTATTTTTTCTCGTTAGAGTTCTAATACTTTTAACCTTTACATTAAATAAATCTTCAACTTCTTTTTTAATCATCACCTTTGAAAATTGTCTATCTAGTTCAAAAACAAGAAGATTATCAATTTCAATCATTTTTACTATTTTTTCTGTAGCTTTTATTTTTTGTAACATTTTATTTTAATTTTTCCTCCCAAAAACTTTTTCAATTTCTTCAATTGCCCTTTCAGTATAACAAGTAATTCTTCCAGCAACACCATTCGGTGCCAAATTAGTTATATCTAATTCCTTAACTTTTACAACATCTATTCCAGATCTTTTCATTTTTTCTTCACTAGAAATAACAAATAATAGTCCAGCATTTGATTTATATTTTCTACCACGTAATTTTCCACGTCCCGCCCTTATAGATTTTGTTTTAATAATCTTATTAAAATTATCTTTAAATAAAATTTTCATTGTTATTATAAAATCTTTAGTCTTTACATCTAGTATAGCCGAGTCAAATACCAATCCAGATTCAATTTTTTTATTATATTTTTTTTCTATTGCTTTTTCATCAATAGTTCCAGACAAAGCTGAATTGAATGCAATTAAAAATTCTTTTTTATTGATTTTTCTCGTTAAATTTTTAAGAGATTTAGGCGAATGTGCTTTTCTTCCACCAACTGTTGAAGCAACAGTAGCTCCTACCCAATTGAAACTTGAACCACTTCGAGACATAATTTTTCTAGGTACTCTTGATATCCCTTTGCCATATCCTGTTTTCCAAACATGCCTTCTATGTCTTATGATTCCTGAAGCAGAATAACCTGCACCAGACCCAGGTTTTGAACCTTGTGGTTGCATTTTTTCAAGTTTTTTAGCTTCAAAAACTTTTAAAAGAATATCTGGTCTAATTTTTACAGAAAAGTTTTTTGGTAAATCTAATTCTTTTTTTAGCTTTCCAGTTTTATCAAGTAATTTTGTTTTCATTTTTTTACCTTAATTCCAAAACCTCATATTTTTGTTTAGTTTGTTTTTTTGTAGGTCTAATTGCCGGAGTTAGAAGTAATACTCTTTTATTTGGTCCAGGAACAGAGCCCCTTATTAATATATAGTCTGTTTTAATCTTCCCAAATCTATGAAATCCTTGCTCTCGATTTATATCATTTTCTTTTACATTTCCTACCTTTAGAATTTGTTTATTATACTCTACACGAGTATGAAATCCTGTTTGACCCGCCATTGGAACTCTAAAGGTAACTCTTGCAGGATGCCAAGGACCAATACTTCCAGGTCTTCGCCTTCCTTTTTCAGATTTATATGACTTTAATGTAATCCCAAATCTTTTAACAGGTCCTTGAGTTCCAAACCCTTTTGTTACACCCCTTACATCTATAGTAATGTTTTCCCCATCAGTTTTATTAAAAACTTCAGAAATAGAAATTTCTTTACCTATTTTTTCTTTAATAAAACTTAGTTTATCTTCTCTACTTCCACCCAATCCTAGTTCAATTAAGTCTGGAGTTTTCTTTATTGCAGTAGATTTTACATCAGAATGGACAATAACTCTGATATCATCATATTCTTGTTTTATTTTTTCTAATTCTTTTGTGATATCTTTAATCTGTTTTGGTTTTTTTAATTTCCTTTTAAGTTCTTTATCAAATCCTACTATTACATCTTGCAAAACCTTATTATTTTTGTATAATCTAACAGAATATATTTTCATTTTTGGACACTCTAATATTGTTGTGGGAATTATAATTTTTTTATTTTTAGTCATTGAATCTGCAGTGTTATCTTTTGCATAAACAGAAATCATCCCAACCTTATATCCTATAAACCCATTAATTTTACTTTCACTTTTTACAGCATTCCAGTTAACACTAGGTAAAATCTTTTTAGCCCTTTTTCTAGGCCAAAACTGTAAACTTCCGCTTCTTATTCTATGGTCTGTCATTTTTTACTTTTTGTTTTTTTATCTTGAAAATTATTTTGTAAGCTAGACTACTCTAGTTTACACTAGTTCTCAATCGATATTCAAGCAAATTAGCAGTTTGCTATTGTATCTGACTCAACCAAGTCAAAATTAATTAGCCTAAACATTTAAGTTTTAAGCTTCTACTATAACCTAAAATTTAGAGTTTTTTGGGGTTTTTAAGGCTTTTGCTTTAGAATTCTTTAATGATTATGCCTCGAACTTTGCTTCAGATACTTTTTTTTGCCCATCAATATCAATATTCCTAATTACAATTCCTACACGCTTGCTTTTTTCTCTAATCTCTTCTGGTTTCATGTTTTTCAAATCTTTAGGATAGATTATATTATCAATTTTTATTGTGTGACTAATTCTAATCTCTTTAAATTCTGGAAAATCAAAAAATAATTCTTTTACAATATTTGAATCTGTAGTTTTAAGTGAACAAAAATCTATCTTTATTTCCTGATCTTTTTTTGTAGAAGGTTTTGCAGATTTAGGAGCTTTTGCTTTGACCTTTAAATCATAACCTGGTATAGAAAATGTTAAGGCAAAAAAAACTCTAGGGTACTTTTCCATAAAATCTAAAATCTGTTTTGGTTCTACTTCTGTATCAATGACTATTTGCCTGATGCCCATAAAATTTTTAGTCTTTTGTATCTCAAAACCAATCTCTTTAGTTAAATCAAATGTAGAAACAAGAATTCCTTTCATAGAAATTTTTCCATTTACTTTTTCTAACCCTTTCTTAACTAAGAAATTTGCATATTCTGAGCCAGATTTGATAATCCATTGGGTTGATTGTTTTTTTGCTTGGATTAGATATTTATCTTTAAATTCCCCTCGACTAAATTTCAGAAAATCAGAATGGACAGAATCATCGCTTATCCCTCTAAAAACTTTTTTAATAATCATAAGTAAAAAATTACTCTTCAGTTTATAAAGTTTTTGAGGTAATTAATTTTATATTATATTTCATTTGAACTCTTCATAAACCTTATAAATAAGATTAGCTTGAATAATTTATGTTAGTTGACGAGAAACATTTTAGAACAATTGCTAATATCCTCATTGTAGCAATCTTGATGATTCTATCTTTTATAATTCTAAAACCCATTTTACTTTCTTCTATTTTTGGATTAATTTTAGCATTTATCTTTTACCCAGTTTATAAGATTCTTTTTAAATGGGTTCGTTCAAAAAACTTGGCTGCACTCATTATATGTACTTTTTTTATCATTATAATAATTTTACCTATCTGGTTTTTTACCCCCCTGGTTATTAGACAAGGGTTTGAAATGTATACTTCTCTTCAGAGAGTAGAGCTTGCCCCAGCCTTACAAGAATTTTTCCCATCGATATTTTCTTCAGCAGATTTTACTCAAACAGTCTCTGTTGCATTTGATACTATGGTTTCTAGGGCAGCATCAGGAATATTAAACTCGTTTACAAATCTTTTATTAAATTTTGCAGTTATTTTATTGCATGTTTTTATTATTTTGTTTTTATTCTTTTTTGGATTAAAAGAGGGGGATAAATATGTGGAATATGCTAAGGAACTTTTTCCTTGGACAAAAGAGACTGGAGAAAAGATTTTTAAGAGATTTAGCGATATAACTTATTCAGTTATTAATGGCCAGGTTATTGGGGGAATTTTCCAAGGATTATCTGCTGGAGTTGGATTATTCATCTTTGGAGTTCCAAATGCATTAGTTTTGACTATCTTTTCAACTATTTTAGGGGTGTTACCAGTTATTGGCCCATGGTTAATCTGGGTTCCAGTAAGCATTTTCTTATTTATCAGTGGAAGACCTTTTGCAGCAATAGGATTACTAATCTACGGTTCTGTAATTGTTTCTTGGATTGATACAATAATTAGACAGATAATTGTAAGTAAAAAAACAAATATAAATCAAGCAGTAATTTTAGTTAGTATGATTGGGGGATTACTTGTATTTGGTTTTTTAGGATTAATTTTAGGGCCCTTGATAATATCTTATTTAATCCTGTTAATAGAAATATATAAATCTAAAAAAATATAAAAGAGATGAAACTTAAAGTAAAAAATTTTAATTGGTCAGCAGGAAGACCAGTAGTTTTTTTAAATGAGGAAACTGCAAAAAAACTTCATGTACACGTTGATGAAAAGGTTGAAATAAGAAATTCTAAATCTATTAATGCTATTGTAGATATCTTTCCAAAGATGGTTAAAAATAATGAGATTGGGCTTTCTAAGGAAGTTACTGATTTTATAAAAGCAAAAAATAAATCATATATCAGTGTAAGTCTTGCCGATTTTACTAAAACTACAATGTTGATAAAGAAGAAACTTTCAGGAAAAGAACTTTCTAAAGAAGAATTAAACACAATAGTATCTGAGATTGTACAAAACAATTTAACAGAAGCAGAAATTGCATATTTTATTGCTGCTACAAAAATGCGGGGAATGTCCTTGAAAGAAACAATAAATATGACTAAAGTAATGGTAGAAAATGGAAAAATCCTAAAGTTTAATAAAAAGATTATTGCAGATAAACATTGTATTGGGGGTCTAGCAGGGAATAGGACAACTCCAATTCTTGTATCTATATGTGCTTCAGCAGGATTATACCTTCCAAAAACTTCTTCAAGAGCAATAACTTCTGCATCAGGAACAGCAGATGTGATTGAAACAATTGCAGATATAGAGTTTTCATTAGTTGACTTAAAAAAAATAGTAAATAAGACTGGGGCATGTTTAAGTTGGAGTGGAAGTTTAGGAATATCTCCTTCAGATGATAAAATAATCGAAGTACAAAGGCTATTAAATTTAAATATTGAGTCTCAGATGATACCTTCGATAATGTCTAAAAAAATCGCAGCAGGGGCTACACATTTGTTAATAGATATCCCTTATGGAACGTATGCTAAAATTAAAACAAAAAAGAAAGCAAAAGAATTATCTAATCATTTTTATAGGGTTGCAAAAAATTTTAAAATAAAACTTAAAACAATATTAACTGACGGTTCTCAACCAATTGGAAATGGAATTGGTCCGGTTTTAGAAATGTTAGATATTTTAGAAGTTTTACAAGGCAGGGGTCCAGAGGATTTAAAAGAAAAATCTCTCTTATTATCTGCAGAACTTATGTCCCTTTGTGGTATTAAAAATTCTAAAAAAATCGCTAGAGATATACTTTCTTCTGGAAAAGCGTTTGAAAAATTTAAACAGATTATAAACATGCAAAATAATTCTAATGATTTTGAAAAGAGGGTAAAATTATTAAAAGTAGGAGAGTTTTCAAGATTAATAAGGGTAAAAAGAAATGGAAAAATTGTTCAGATAAATAATCGTCAGATTAATAGGCTATGTAGAATTCTCGGAACTCCTGAATCAAAAAGTTCTGGAGTTTATTTACATAGACATCTTGGACCCGTTAAAAAATCTGAAAAACTAATTACACTTTATTCTGAAAGCCCGGAAAAATTACGGTCAGGATTAAAATTTTTATCATTAAATAAAATTTTTATCATTAAATAAAATTCTAGAATATCTCTTTTAGACAACTTCTATTTTTAGAATAGTTATCTCTTTAATAGGCCAGTCTTGCATTTGATATTTTGTAGTAGTTTCTTTGTTTTGAATAGAATCGATAACTTCTTGCCCACTAGTGACTTTTCCAAAAACAGCATAACCTTTATCTCGAGATCCGTAGTTTAGAAAGTCATTATTTGCAGTATTAATAAAGAACTGATTTGTTGCAGAATCAGGAATATTAGTTCTTGCCATTGCAATAGTATATTTTTCGTTTTTTAAACCATTATTTGATTCAAGTTTTATAGGGCTTTTTGTTGGTTTTTCCTTGCCCTCTGGAGTAAATCCGCCTCCCTGAATCATAAAGTCTTTTATAACTCTGTGAAAAACAGTATTTTCATAATCTCCACGACTTACATAACCTAAGAAGTTTTCAACAGTTATTGGAGCTTGTTCAGGATAGAGTTCTAAGACTATATCTCCTTCAGATGTTGTAATTTTTATGTTTACTATTTTTTTATTTTCCATTTTATATATTCCTCCGATGGTTAGGAGCATTAATACTATTATTATTCCCCCTATTAAAAACATTTTTGTTTTGTGTTTCATGTTCTAAACGCCCACACTCGGAATCGAACCGAGATACCCAGAGGGCCTGGCTGTCATGAAACTCAGTTTCCTGAGCAACTCCAAGAAAAACTTGAAGTTTTCAAGGCCAGTGCAATACCATTATGCGATGTGGGCTAGTTGACTCATAATTTGTTAGAATTAAGCTATTTTAAATCTTGCTTATCTTGATTTAAATAAATCTGTCGTCTGAGTAAATAAGTACTCCCTCTGGCCTGATGATTCTTTCTAATTGAGGAGTTAGAGTCTCTAAGAGGTTTATCTCACCATAACCAAGTTTCCTACAATACCTAAATAAAAAAGGTGAATTAACCAACTGAGAGGCATTTGCTAAGTCTATAGACTTATCTGGTAAAAAATCAAGAGCATCAGGTTTAGTTAAGTCTAGTTGATAGTGTTCAAATTCTTCAAATGATAGATTTCCAATATCTATCCCAATTGGTTTAGATTCAATTTCCAGTAATGCTCTACATAACCATGGTTGCCAGGACATAAACATTCCATCTGTTGTAGGATATGAACCACAACCCAAATCTAGAATCTTTTTCCCTTTTAATTTTCCATTTAAACAATAAAGTATTGAAGGTAACTGTAAATTCCAGGTAGTATCTAAAGTCCCTCCTAATCTATTAAGTTTATCTTTATATTTATTCACTATTAATGGGCTTAGTCTTTTTGCTATTTCTTCACTAATTTCCCAATATTTCCAGAATTCATTTTTATTGCGCATTTCTTTTTCAATATCTAAATTGTGTCGGATTTTCATTTTCTAAATTATCACAGAACTCTTTTCCCAGGACCTCGGGAGAAATTTATTTATCTTTGATTTTATAAACCTTGTTCAAACTACAACTAGTGCGGCTAATCCTAAATAAGAATTAAAAACTAGATTAACCGAATAATGAAGCTAAACCTTCTGCAGCTTCTGCTTTAGGTTCTTCTTTCTTTTCTTCTGGCGCTTCTGTTGTCTCTGTGCTTGCTGCTGGTGCAGCTGCGGCAAGACTTGCATTTGCTAGTTGTTCATCAATATTGACATCTTTTAAGCTTGCAACAAGAACCTTGACTTTTCCTTCGTCAACCTGTGCTCCAGTTGCTGAAATCACTTTCTTCAAGTTGTCTTCACTGATCTCTTGCCCTAGTTTATGCAACAAAAGTGCTGCGTATGTGTATTCCATTTTGTTTGTTTTTTATTTAGTTTGAATCTGATTTATTTTCTTCTTTTGCTTTAGGTTCTTCTTTTTCCTCAGCTAATTTTTCTCCTTCTACTTGTGTTTCTTCTTTCACCTGTTCAATAGTTTCTTCTTTAACTCCTGTTTTAATCAAACTTGAAAGAACCATTTCATGGCTTGCTGCTTTTGCTAAAATAAATGGTAATGTTTCTTGGTTTACCTGATTAATAGAAACAGCAAATGCTAGCCCTCTTCCACAGGCTTTTTTTAATTCTTCAATTGTTTCAGGCTTGTTTATTTTAATATGGGTATATATTTTACCATCATAAAAAGCAACTAAAGGTTCAAGTCCAACTTCAAACGGAGTAATTCCTAATTTAGATAAAACTGCTGATTGATTTTCAGAGATAGCAACTCCTTTTTTAACTAATATCTTTGGAGCTTGAATTGCAATTTTCCCATTTTCAATTTTTACTTGTAACCCAACTCCGCTAAGAAAACTTATATCTGGCCCAGGCATTAAATCAGTAGGCCCTGCTTCAATATGAATATCTTCTGGAGCTTCTTGTCCTGGTTTTGCTTTTGTAGCACTTTTATTTTCTGAAAGTAATGCAGACAACTCGAACGCATCTTCATCGGAAAAAAGTAATGCACAATTTTCATCAACATATTTAACTAATTGTTTTAAATGCGCATCTTGTGCGTGTTCTAATGCAAAGTCAATTAAACTCTTTTTAGAGACAACTACTTCTGCTTTAGCTCTTAATTTTTTTCTAATATCCTGGAATTGTGAAGAAGGTAAATTTTTAATTGATGCGATTATAATTGCTTTTTTCTTCATAAGTCTTTTTAATCCTTCAACTTTTTTCTTTTTTGCTTCAGAAACATGAGTTTCAATCTTCTTTTTCTCTTCTTTTTTTTCAATTTTTTTCTCTTTCTTCAAATCTTCTTTTACCATTTTAATATTTCACCTTTATCGGTTTAGTCATTGTAAATTTTATAAGGACATTTTTTATGTTTTGTTTACCACGTGGAAGATTTTTTTCAATTGCATTGATAATTGCTTCAGCATTTTCTTTTAAATCTTTATTTTGCAAATCCTCTCTCCCAATAATAACCTTTATACTTCTTTCTTTGACCCGTATCCTTATCATGCTTTTCATCTTTTCAACATTTTCTTTTATTGTTTTATCATCTTCTTTAGTTAGTATTCCTGCTTGTGGAGAAGGCATTTTACCAACCGGACCGAAAATTCTACCAAACTTTGTAGCAATTTGAGGCATCAGCGGAGCTATAGCAATAAAGAAATCATATTTTTTAGTAAGATTTTTTATCTCTTTTTTCTCTTTGTATTTATCAAACCCTTCCTTAGTAATTGTATCAACTATGCTTGATTTTTTTGTTAAAAATGCACATATCTTTTTATCAATTGGATGAGGAATTTTTATAAAAGTGTTGAAAGATTCTTTCCGAACATCAAATTCTTGAAGATTTATAATTAAGTCTACTGTCTGTAAGAACTTTCTTTTTTTATCTTTTCTTAATTCTTCTAATGCTTTTTCAAATGTCTGTTCTTCCATCTTTAGTCTATAAGATTTATCTAATCCTCCTACCAGCGGTAGTCAAAGGTAATTTTTTTAGCTTTTTTAGCTTTATAAATCTATTGTCAAGAATATAAATGCTTATAAAATTGAGAATTAAAATAAAATTATGGAACTTGTAGCAATGTTGAGTACTGGGAAAGGAACTTGGGGACAAGTTTCTGGATTATGCTCAAAAGGAGAATGGGAAAGAATTATTTTAGTTGGCCCTAGTTATGCTAAAGATTTTAAACTAGAGAAAGGAATTCCCTTTGATTTTGTAGAATACTCTGATAATAAGGCGCTTACATCTTTAAAAGAAGAATTTGCAAAAAAACTTAAAGGTAAGGTCAAAGGAACAGAAGTTGCTTTATCAATTGCATCTGGTTCAGGAAAAGAACATATGGCTCTTCTTTCTGCTTTATTAAGCCTACCTGTTGGAGTTAGATTTACTGCTTTGACTAAAGAGGGTGTTGTAATGTTATAATTTTAGACAATTTATTTTCACGCTTTTTTAATTTTTAACCCTCTACGAGATTTCCCAATTAATACAACTCTACTTCTTTTTTCATCACCGAGAATTTTATATTCCTTTGATCCTTGGCTTTTTAATTCTTGTAATAATTTCTCTGCAAAACGTTTTATTTCATAATGTTCTGGCATTTTTTCATAACCCATTCTTTCTCTTGAATAACCTAGAGACATAAAAGCTTTAACATGGATAAAATCTGGATCTGCTTTTTTTATTAAATGTGCATATTCAGAAATAGTTTCTTCTCCCATATTTGAAATTTTATCAAGTAAATTTTTTCCTTGAATAGATTTAACAAGAGTAAGACGGATTACTTTTCTAGTTTTATTTTTTAATTCTTTTAAAAGTTCTAAAGTTTTATTAAACTCTTTCCATGCAGCGGGTTTAGAAGAACGATGCCAAATTGTAAAAAGTTTTTCATTAGGAGCATTTAATGAAACAGTTAATTGTGTTGGGAGCGCTTTTTCTTTTTCTAATTTTTTTATTGCTTGAGAATTTTGTCCATTTGTCACGATAAATGTTACTATTTTTCTTTTTCTTAGCTCTTTAATTAATTCTCCAAGTCTTGGATAAAGTGTTGGTTCTCCAGACAAAGAAAAGGTAAATAAGTTTGGTTCTAAAGACTCCTTTAATCTTTTCTTATTTATTCTTTCATTTCCCCCAAAACCATTTAATAATTTTATTCGTTGTTTAATTATTTCCTCAATTATCTTTTTTGGGTCATCTATGACAGGAATATCTGTTCCTAGATTGTCTTCTATTGGTCTCCAACAATGTAAACATTTATTTTCACACCACATTACGCAAGGAGACATTTGACAGCATCGATGACTTTGAATTCCATAAAATTTCTCTTTCCAACATACCCCCTTTTTGTTCAATGAATTTTTAGTCCAATTACAAATTTGAACAGCAGAAGTGCTTCCAGCAAGTGCATAATGTTTTTTAGATAAATCTTTTTTTAAACTATCAGAAATATCCTTACCCTTAGATTTATTCATATAATAAATAAAAATAAAAAAATTTAAATTTTACTTTATCTTCTCTTTTTTTTAACTGCTTTCTTTTTAACTGCTTTTTTCTTTTTTGCAGCTTTCTTCTTTACAGTTTTTTTCTTAACTGTTTTCTTTTTTGCAGCTTTTTTTCTTGCGACCATTTGATGACCTCTTTTTATTTTTTTAATTTTAGTTAATTTAATAACGATAAACTTGTTTAAATACTTTTCTAAAAATAAATTTTTTTGTTAAAACTGTTTGTTAAACAAAAAAATTGTCGTCGAGAAATTAGAAAAATTTAAAAATCCAAAATAGTAACATTAAAACAAAAATTAATAATATTGCATATGAAATTATTTTAAAAAATATTTTTGCAAAATTTTTGGATTTTGTTATAGAAAAAATAGTAAGATAAAGGAATCTTCCACCATCTAATATTCCTAAGGGTAGCATATTAAACAATGCTACCAACAAATTAATTATGGCCACCCACCATAAAAAATTATAAATGAACTCCACTACGTCCCTATTCCAAGTAGGTTTATAATAAACTGCAGGATCTTTAAAATAAAGAATAGAGTTTACTACTTTTGAAAATATTCCTTTTTGTTGATTACCTCCAATAAATCCAACCCCGAGATAAGCTTTTGAATTGTTAAAAGGATGTTCACCTAAAATTAGTTCATAATTATTTATTTCTTCTTGTTTATCTTCTGTTTTTAAATTAATTATTTCTCCAGGGCTTTTTTTACTCAAGAAAATTTCCAACTCTTTTTGATTTGAGATTTTACTATTGTCTATCTCAACAATTGCCCCCTTTACTTGAGATTTTACTGCAGGACCCTCATATAAGATAACCTGGGTCAAATTTTTATTAAAGTTTTGTTTTAATTCTTCGTCTAAATAGTATGTTCTATTTTGTACATAAACCTCGGTTAAAGGTTCAGAAAAATTCCCATAACCAGAAATTTGATTTTTCGGAACAATACTATACGCATAAGTATTGAACTTATATCCAGATTCTACATATGAAAAATTAAAAAATCCTAATAGGAGAATAAAGAATAAAACTGCAAAAATTAAATTTGCAAAAACACCTGCAGCAAGGATAGTCATTTGATTAAAATTAGATTCTCTCTTCATTTGATTATCATCTTGCTCAACAAATGCCCCTAATATTGGTCCAAGAAAAATAAAACCTGTAGATTTTATTTTTATCTTAAAAAGTCTCATAAAGATTCCATGTGAGAATTCATGGACTACTGCGACAATTAAAAGAGCTATAATAAAATAAGTAAAATAAAAAGGAGGGAAATAAGATTGCATCCCAAATAATTCTGGAAAATAGGGAATCAAAGGTGCAATTGGCGGAGCTTTTATTAATTGAAAAATTAAAGGATCAGAAATATATTTGTAAAATGAAAAACCTAATAGATAGAGCATAATTCCCATTAAGATAAACCCAACTCCAATTACTACATGTTTCATCTTATGTAAAACTTTAGAAAAAGTGTCACCCACATATTTAATCAGTTTAACTCCCACTTGGGTCCGATACATAAAGATTATCCCCTCCCTACCTAGTTTTCTCCTATTTTTATATAAAAAAATAAAAATAAAGATTGTAAATAAAACCAAGAAACTTAAGTCATATACTATAAAAGATACCATTGATTATATTAATTTATTAATTATTTCTTTCTTACGACACGAAAGTCACTCTTTTTACATTTTCTACATCTAACCTTTCCACCTAATATTTTTAACGGTTCAACCCTCATTCGATGTTTACAATTTTTACAAACAAAAATATTCTTAAATAATCTATTTTGAGCTGCAGGAATTTTTGATGCCATAATTATAATATCCTCTTTATTATTTTTCTTCCTTCGATGTCCCAATACTCAATATTATCTTCTTCTTTTATCTGACCCTTGAATTCTTCAGGGATGTCTAATTCAAAATTTTCATAACTTTCTAAGTCCATTACATTCACTATTTCTCCAGAAATTGAAAGAACCTGTGCCTTATTTTTTATAATCATTGGAACCTCAAACCTTTCATGTCCGGGAACAACTAATACTTTTTTCTTTCCACCAGTTAAACTCACTGCTTCAAATCTGCATTTTGCATGACCATGTTTCCCTGTTTTAGAAATATCCATACTTTTAATTTGAAATGCTTCCCCATCTATCATTGCAAAACTTCCAACACGTAGTTCTGTTGCATTTAATAATTTAAAAGCCATATCAAGTTAACAAAAAATTTATTTATAAAGGTTTGGATACATGAGATTTCCTCCTAGCCTTTAGATAATCATAGAAAACATTATAAATTAGTCTTTTATGGGATTTTTATGGAAAAACTGCAGAGAGATTTTAGAAAGATTGTTTTAATAGGCCCCCCAAATTCAGGAAAAGGAACTGTTTCTAATACACTTGAGAAAGAATTACAAATTTTTCATATTTCCACAGGAGAGATTTTTAGAAAACTTGCAAATGAAGGTTCTCTTCTTGGGATAAGTGCTAGGGAGGAATATTGGGGCCAGGGCAAATTAGTCCCAGACAATCTCACCAATAATTTAGTTGAAGAATATCTAAAAAAACCAGAATATCAGCATGGCTTTGTTATTGATGGGTTTCCAAGAACTTTTGGTCAGGCCAATTTCTTAGATAATCTACATCCAGATCATATTCCTGTTATTCTTAGATTAAATAATGATGCCCAGCTTTACCAGAGGGCTGCTGGAAGGGTGAGTTGCCCAAGATGTAGAAAAGTATATAATAATCAAACAGACGAATCACTTAAACCAATTAGAGAGGGTTTTTGTGATGTTTGTAGTGGCGAGAAAATAATTAAAAGAAGGGATGATGATTTTGAAGTTTTTTCTAAAAGATTAAAAGATTATAGAAACGATATAGAACCAATGCTTATAAAATATTATGGGAATAGAATAATTAAAATTAAAGCAAATAAAAAACCCATTAAGGTCTTTGGAGAACTTTTTTATAAGTTAAACGAAATTAGTCTTTCTAGGTAATTAGAAAGGTTTTTAATAGCTTTTTTACAGAGAAACATATGGTTGAACAAAATAAAATACTCAAACAAGAGAATGTTAAAAAAGGAGATTTTGTTGAGATAGAATTCACTGCTAAAGTAAAAGGCGGAGATATTTTTGACACAAATATAAAATCCGAAGCAGAAAAAGCAGGTTTACAAATTAAAGAATTGAAACCCTTTGTATTATCTGTGGGAAATAATATGATTCTTAAGGGATTAGATGAGGATTTAGAAGGAAAAGAGATTGGAAAAGAGTATACTACAGAATTAACACCTGACAAATCTTTTGGAAAGAGAAATCCCTTGTTAATTAAAATGATTCCTCTCAAATCTTTTACAGAACAAAAAATTGTTCCTCAAAGAGGTATGCAGCTATCTCTTGATGGAAATGTTGTTAAGATTATTTCTGTTTCAGGAGGAAGAGTTCTAGTAGACTTTAATAATCCTCTTGCTGGTCGTGATGTTATATATAACTTTAAAATTAATAGAAAAGTCACAGATGAAAAAGAACAAATAAACTCATTACAGGATTTTTTCTTTAGAAAACAATTTGAATTTACAATAAATAAAGAGAAGAAAGAGATACTATTCAAAGTTCCAAAAGGATTTAATAATTTTTTAAAGCTTTTTGAAGAGCAATTCCAAAATATTTTAGGAATGAAACTTAATGCTGTTGTAGAGGGTGAAAATAAGGTAGATGAGAAAAAACCTGAAAATGAGAAGAAGATTGAGCAAGAGAAGGTCCAGGACAAGGAAAAATCCCTGAATGTTTGATTCTATTTTGAATAGCCATAATATTTTCTTCATATTTCATCTTTAAATAAGTACTATATTGAGTTGATTTATTTAATACAGTATCATAGTCTCCATAACATGCATTAAATATCGCAGGATTAATTTTTTGAGCAGAGGATATATGGTTAATCTGAAAATAAGGTTCTTCTATCTCAAAATTCTGTTTAAAATATTTTAAATTAACTGGGGTGTTATCTTTACTTGGTTTATTGTTTTTCCCGTTAGAAGAGACCAATAGGATTGAAGTTAGGGTTAAAAGAACAAGATTATCAATTCTTACCATAAATTTGTTCTGGAAACACTCTTTATAATTTTTATTAAGGCAGACCATATATAATACTAAAGCCTATAAATCCTTATAAATCCTAAACCTCTAAAAAAATAATGGAAGAGTTTGAAGAGGTAACTAATTTTAGTTCAAGTTCAGAAAATATGAATATTGATAGAGAATTAGAAGAATTATTGAAAAAACAATCTGCACGTATTAAGGTAATTGGTGTTGGTGGGGCTGGAGGAAATACTGTTTCTAGAATGAGAGAGATTGGAATAAAGGGTGGGGAAATTATTGCAATTAACACAGATGCACAAGACCTTCTTTATGCAAATGCAGACAAGAAAATTTTAATTGGTAGAGAAATATCTCGGGGCCTAGGCTCTGGTTCTAATCCAAGAATTGGTGCAGAAGCAGCAAGAGAATCAATGCAAGAGATAAAAAAGAAAATAGCAAATGCAGATATGGTATTTGTTACATGCGGGTTAGGTGGGGGAACAGGTACAGGAGCTGCTCCAGTTGTAGCAGAAATTGCAAAAAAGCAAGGAGCCTTAACAATAGGGGTTGTTACATTGCCATTTAGTGTTGAGGGGAGAAAAAGAATTGAAAATGCAATGGAAGGATTAGAAAGATTAGAAGGTATTGTAGACACCCTAATAGTAATTCCAAATGATAAATTATTAGAATTAGCACCAGATTTACCATTACCTACAGCATTTAAGGTTGCAGATGAAGTTTTAACAAATGCAGTAAAAGGAATTACAGAATTAGTAACAACTTCAGGTCTTGTAAATTTAGATTTTGCAGATATCAAAGCAGTGATGACTAATGGTGGCGTATCTCTTATTGGTGTTGGAGAAGCAGATTCAAATAATCGCGCTGAAGAAGCTATTGAAAAAGCATTGAATAATCCTTTATTAGATGTAGACATTTCAAATGCATCAGGAGCATTAATTAATGTTATTGGTGGACCTGATTTACAATTAGAAGAATATAAGAAAATTATATCTTATGTTGGAGATAGACTTTCTCCAGACGCAAAAATAATTTCTGGTTCTCAAATTGCAGAAGATTTAGAAAAATCAGTACGAGTTATGGTGATTATTACTGGGGTTAAATCAAGTCAGATTTCTGGAGAAAAACTTCCTATAGAAGAGGCTAAAAGAAACGAGATGGAGAGTGAGCTAGGGATTGAATTTTTAGAAGAATAAAATGAAGTATATACAAGATACAATAAAATTTTTTGCAGAAGCTTATAAAAATCGAGTTCCCAAAATAAAAGAGCAGACTGCTGAATGGAAACAAGAATCTTGGAGCTATAAACCCCATTTTTTGTTAAATATATCTAAGATTATTTTAGGATTTGAGCCAAGTTATGTCAGTCCTGGGAATATGGTGGTTGGTTCTCGTCTTGATATTTTCCCAGATATATCTGACTTAGTAAGTAGTGCACGTCTTGATTTTACCACTTCTGAACAAAAGAATAAGAAGATAAAAAATCTTAATAAACAAACTTAAAAACCCCGATTTCTTAACAAAATCATGAAAGCATTATCTTGGATAAACAATAATTTTAATCAATATAAACGTGTTTGGAGAATTCTAAAAAAGCCAACTATGCAGGAATTTAAAACAATTTCAAAAGTTTCTGCACTTGGTTTATTATTAATTGGAGCAATTGGGTTTGTTATTTCTGTAACAATAAACCTTGCATTTTAATACTTTTAATCAGGGTTTTAATTTATCTCGATTTTATAGGTCCGTAAACTTTAAAAACCATTTAAATCTATAAATATTATCTAGTTCTTAGATTATTAAGAATTAGTTGGAACAAAATAAAAATAAAAATAACCTAGAAAAATGGATGAAATAGAAAAAAATAAGAAAATGGATGAAACTGACGATTTAATTGTAGATTCTTCTGACGAGGAAATTGTAGTTCCAGAAGAAGAGTTAGAAGAAGAATCAGAACTGGATAGTATTGATGAAGATACAAAATCTGGAACATCTTCAGATTCAAAAGACGATGAAGTAAAATCAGAATTACCTAGAGAAAAAACAATTAGTCATATTTATGTTGTTAAAGTTACTACAAATAAAGAAGATAAAGCTTTAGATATGGTTGCGGATAAAATTAAAAAGAAAAATATAAATGTTTATTCTATTGCACGGCCCCATGGATTGAGAGGATATATTTTATTAGAAGCTCCAGATAGAGATAATGCAGAAGAAGCAGTTTTTAATCTGCCTTATGTGAAAGGGATAATCCCTAAAATAATTTCTTATGAAGAAGTAAAACCAATGTTAGAACCGATTACTGCAGATATTAAAATAGAAAAAAATGATATCATCGAGATAATTTCAGAACCATTCAAAAAAGAAAAAGCAAAAGTAGTTAGGATTGATAAAACAAAAGGAGAGGCAGTGGTTTCATTGCTTGGAGCAACAGTTCCAATTCCAGTAACAGTCAAATTAGATAATATTAGAGTAATTAGAAGAGAAGAAGGAGGCGAGCTAGAGGATTAAGTTTTTAAATGAACTTTCTAGAATAATAAGATGATAGTTAAATTATTAATTGAAGGCGGGAATATGACTCCAGGCCCAGCGATTGCACAACAATTAGGTCCAATGGGGATTAATATGGGTAAAGTTATCTCTGATGTAAATGCTGCAACACAAGAATTTAAGGGAATGACAGTTCCAGTACATTTAGATGTTGATACAAAAACTAAAAAATTTAAAATAAAAGTTATGTCTCCCCCTACTTCAGGATTAATAAAAAAAGAATTAAAAATAGAAACTGCTTCTGGAGAAAGATTAAAAGTTGTAGTGGGAAACCTTGCAATAGAACAAATTATTTCTGTTACAAAAATAAAACAACAATACATGCTTGCAAAAGAATTTATTTCCGCATTAAAATCTGTAATAGGAACTTGCCTTGCTATGGGTGTATTAATCGAAAGTAAGGATCCTAAAGAAATTTTAGAATTAATAGAACAGGGAGAATATAAAGAAGAAATAGAACAACAGAGAACAGAAGTTTCTCCTGAAAAAAGAAAAGAACTTGATGATTATTTTGCGAATATAAATGCACAACAAGAAGCAAAGAAGAAGAAAGAGGAAGAAGAGAAAAAGGTTGAAGAAGAGAAAAATGCAGAGGCTACTGCAAAAGCTGGTGTTAAACCTACTGAAGTAAAAAAAGAACCAGCTAAAAAATAATTTTAATATTATAGAATCATATTTATAAATAGTATAATACTAATCAAATTATGGGGCTATGGGGTAGCTTGGTAGCCTTCGAGCTTTGGGAGCTTGTGACCCCGGTTCAAATCCGGGTAGCCCCATACCATAACTTTAAAAGCATAGGATAAAATAAAAAATAAACTAAAATAGATCAGAAAAACATAAAATCAACATGGGCGTAAAAAAGAAAAAAATTGGTTCTGCAGGAAGATTCGGTGCAGGATATGGCCGACCTAAAAAAAAGCTTTCAGCTGTAGAAGCAATACAGAGAAAGAAACAGCCTTGTCCTTTTTGTAAAGGAAGAGCAAAAAGATTAGAAAAAGGGATTTGGTTTTGTGTTAAATGTAAAAAGAAATTCACTGGGGGAGCTTTTCATTTATAAATAACCTTATAAATTTAAAATAACACTAAATAAAATGGCATCATATAAATGTTTTGAATGTGGAACTAAGATAACTGTTATAAGTCTTCAGAAAAGGTTTGTTTGCCCTCATTGTGGTTCAAGGATTTTTTTCAAACCAAGGACCAAAATGAAAACAGTTAAAGCAGTATAATGGAAGACAAACATAACAAATCCGATTCAGAAGAAAACGACGAAATGGAAGACGAGAATATTCAAAGAAACTCTAATCCTCTTGCAAATTTAGATGAAGAAACAAAAGTAAAGATACAGGAGATGCAAATCCTTGAACAAAATTTACAACAACTATTAATGCAAAAACAATCATTTAATATGGAACTAGATTCTTCTAATTTTGCATTAAACGAATTAGAAAAGACCGAGGATGATGTCTTTAAGGTAGTTGGTGGACAGATTATAATAAAAACAACTAAAGAAAAATTACAAAAAGACCTCGGAGAAAAGAAAAAACTTCTTGAATTAAGGTTGAAAAATATTGATAAACAAGAAAAAGAATTTTATGAAAAACTAGAATCTCTTAGGGATGAGATAACAAAAAAAATAATAAATAAATAGTAGAGTATAGAAATCTTTAAATACAAAAAGTTTTAAGTTTTAATATGGTTTTAGACAGATTAAAAAGGATGTTGGGGAAGGAAGAAGAAATAGGTCCAGAATTCATTGAAATTGATGTTGGACAAGATAAAGAGGATTCTAAGGTTATTGTTAAAACTTTTGTTTTAAAACAGTATGAGGATGTTAATGAAATTCTAAATGCTTTAAGAGAAGGATACACTATTGCGGTTGTTGATATCCGGCCTTTAAAACAGAAAGATGTAGTTGAATTAAAAAGAGTAATATCTAAGATTAAAAAAACAGTAGAGGCTCTTGACGGGTCTATTGCAGGATTTGGAGAAAACACCGTTATTGCAACACCTTCTTTTGTTAGAATAAAGAAAGGTGAGAGCATGCCTGAAAAATCAAAATCTAGTAGTCTTGAAAGATTCTAATCTAGTTAATTTTATCATTTTAGTTAGCTTAATAAATATCCTTTTTGTGAGTATTTTATGAAAAACTTAAAAATAAATACAAAAAACCAGAAAGTAGTGTTTATAGAAGCGAGAAGAAAATTCTCAAAAAAAGAGAGTATAAACCTTTCTGGTTTGGATAAACTTCCAGGAGAGATTATCTCTCTGGCTGCAACAGTTCAATATTTAGATTTAGTTCTAATTGTTAAAAAATATCTTGAAACAAGTAAAAAAAACCCAAAAAAAGTCCTAATTCAACAAGGCGCTTATCATAAATCACATGTTCTTGGATGTCAAAGTCAAGCTTTTAATCCAAATGCAGATTGTTTTTTACTTTTAACAGATGGAAGATTCCATGCAATAAATAATGCTATTCAACTAAACAAAGAACTCTATGTATACAGTGTAGTTAACAATCAATTAGATAAAATCACTAATAATGATCTCAAGAAATATCATCAAAAAACTCAAGGGAAAATAACAAAGTTTCTTATGTCTAATAAAATAGGCATTCTTGTTTCAACAAAATCTGGCCAATTTTATAAAAATTTAGAAAATTTAAAGAAAAAGATTCAGAATAAGTATAAATCTAAGAAACTCTATGTATTTGAAACAGATAGTATAAATCTCTCAGAATTAGAAAACTTTGATATTCCTATATATATTAATACTGCCTGCTATGGTCTTGCATTAGATAGTCCCAAGATAATAAATTATACAGACTTATTGGAATTTCTTTAATCTTTATAATAACCCTATAATATAGGTAAGGATTCTTAGATAGTATATAATGGGAGTAGTAGGGCATTTTATCTAATCCGGCCAAATTAACTCTATATACTTGTAATTGAGAAAACTGTTTTTAATGCTGCAATTATTGTAGCTGGAACAAACATTATTAATAGTGCAGAGAGAACCTCACTTAAATAGGAGGTAATTGGACTTAAATTAGAGATGTATATTAGACTATCCTTGCCAAGACCACTTACAATCACTAAGGCAAGAGCTGCAATTAGAAAAGTAGTAGAGTCTTTATCCCCTTCAACTAGAAAACCAACCAATAAACCTAAAAGAACTAGAACAGTGTAAACAATACTTATAATTAGTCTTGAAGGTCCGCCAAGTACTCTTTGAAAAATCCCAATTAGAATAGCTAAAACTACTCCAATTAAGAAAGCCCATGCACTAATTAAATTTTCTCTTGACTTTACCATTTTTAATCGTTCCTTATTGATTTAATAGAATTTTAAATTTTATAAACCTTACTAAAACACTATTCTCGTCGGGCAGGTTCTAATAAAATCGAACTAATCGAAACATTTATAAAGGTGTTATAATTATGGAATTACAACAAAAACAAAATGGAAAACAAAAAATTGTTCACATTTTTCGGAATATTTGCATTACTAGTTTTAAGTTTAACTTTAACAAGTGCGGTTCCCTCTTTTAGCATTAATTTGGTTTCACCAGTAAATGGATCTACAACAATGTCTAGAGATGTTAGTTTTACATTTGGATTTTCTTCAGTAACTTCTGGTGAAGACTATACTTGTGATTTAAATATTGATGGTTTACATTATTCTTCTACTTCAGCTATTGATGAAACAACTACAAATACAATTACTGCAAATAATCTTGCAATTGGAAATCATACTTGGAATATTTATTGTGATGGCCCTCTTACAGATGCTACTTCTGAAACAAGAAAATTAACTATTTTACCAGACTCTAGTGGTTATGAGTTTTGTAAATATGGTGAAGTTGGAACAGAATTAAGTGTTGAATATATAAAAGATAGAAAAGATGAGAATGATAAAGAATGGGAATGGAGACCATTAGATAATATAGAACTAGATGTTAAAATTGAAAATTTAAATGATGATGATAATATTGATACTATTGTAGCCTTAATTTTAGTTGATTCAAGTGGAAAAGAAGTTAGTGATTGGGCAACTGATGAAGATGATTTAGAACAAGAAGTAGGCTTAGATGATGGAGAATCTAAAAAAGTAACATTTAATTTCCAAATTTCTGCAGATGTTAATGATGGAAGCAATTATAGAATCTATGCTAAAGTTTATGAAGATGGAGATGAAGACAAACAATGTGCAAGTTTAAGAGCAGAAGAAATAGGCACAGAAGAAACAGTTTCTATTGATAAAAACAGAAATGATGTTCTTGTTAAAGAAGTAGATGCAGTAGACACAACAACTTGTGGTTCTGTTATTAATTTAGAAGCAAAAGTTTATAACATTGGAGATGAAGATGAAGATAAGGTTAAGGTTATTTTTTATAATAAAGAATTAGGGATAACTCTTGAAAAAGAAATAGAAAATCTTGATTCTGGAGATTCAGATACTGTAGACTTTTCATTTAACATTCCAAAAAATGCAGATGAAAAATCTTACAAATTTATACTTACAACTGAGTTTAAATATGATGATAAGGACGATGAGTATGATAAAAGCTCAGATGAAAAAGATGACTTTGAATACTATTTAAAGGTCTTAGGTAGTTGTACTGGGGATGAACCAGTTATTAATGCTAGGCTTTTATCTGGTGCAAAAGTTGGAGAAGAAATGAGTATTGAAGTAAGTATCACTAACAGAGATACATCTTCAGAATTTATTGTAAGTCCAACAGGATATGAATCTTGGGCAGAATTAGTTAGTGTAGACCCTTCAATTAGTTCAATTGGTCAAGATCAAACAAGTCAGGTTGTAATAAAATTAAGACCAACTGTTTCAGGATCACAATCTTTTACAATTAATGTTATCTCTAATGGGCAAACAAAGACACAACCCGTTACAGTAACAATAGAAGAGAAAACAGGATTGTTTACAGGAAGTTTTGCAGGGTTATCTAATCTTGGAGAAAACTTAGGAACAGCAGGAGCATTTTTACTTATTGGAATAATTGCTCTTTTAGTTTTAATAGTAATAGTTTTAATAGTAAAACTTGCTAGTAGACCAGCTCACCAAGAATTTTAATTCTTCTAAATCTTTTTTTTTGTTTTAAGGAATATTTTTTTATCCTATGAAACTTATTTAAACATAAATTCTCTTTGTTTTATATGGATTCTATAAAAAAAAAGATTATAACTCTTATTTTCAGATACATTATAATCTTGTTTTTTGGACTTTTTAATATCTGGATTTTTTATAAATTATTTACAAGTCCAACAATCTTTCTTGTTTCTAAAATTATAAGTATTTTTGGGAATACTACTCTTTTTGGGAATATAATTTTCTATCAAGGGATTATTTTTCAGATAATTCCTGCATGTGTTGCAGGTTCTGCATATTATCTATTGTTCATACTGATTATGTCTATTTCTGATTTAAAGCCTATTAAACATGCTTTAATTCTAGTTTTTAGCTTTTCCCTGCTGTTTATAATTAATGTCCTTAGAATTGTTGTTTTAGTCTTTATGTTTGGTTCATTTTATTTTGAACCAATCCATCTTTTCTTTTGGTATGTGCTTTCTACATTATTTGTTTTTTTAATTTGGGTTTTATGTATTAAGGTTTTTTCTATAAAGGAGATACCTATTTATTCAGATATTAAATTTCTAATGAACAATCTTAAGGTTAGGAAATCAGAACCAAAAAGAAAACACACTAAGAAAACCAAGAGAGACAAATAAAATGATTATTCCGGCGATTATTACTCCAAGAGATATTGCAATTATACTTTTTAACCTATTTAGTTTTAAAAACCAAGCTATAAAACTTCCAGTCCAAGCACCTGTTCCAGGTAAAGGAACAGCTACAAATAGCATTAATGCAACATATTCCCAAAGACCTACTTTTCTATGAATCTTTTCACTCTTTTTTTCTATTTTTTTTAAATAATATCCTATAAATCGACTGTATAATTTTGATTTCATAAAAAGAAGATGTAAAAAATCTAAAAAAAAGAAAATAAAGAATATAACTAGAATGTTTAGTAGTAAGACTAATAAAAAATAAGGCCAGATAGAAAGATTATTCATTGTAACATACTGGATAATTACAGGCAGGCCTGCACGAAGTTCTGTTATAGGTAAAACTGTTAGTAATAGGCCAATTAAGATTTGAGTGTCCATTTTTTAATAAATATAATTAGTATTATTAATCTTCTTTAGTTTATATCTACTTCATTAATCTGAGCCATAATTCCAACAATAAATCTTTCTATTGTTTTAACATTTTCACATTCCCCAACATTGATATTATAACAAAAACTGCTTCCAGATTCCATATCTATTGAGGGATTTTCTGATTTTTGGACTATAATCACTGTTTGTTCCGGAGATGCACTATTGCAAGTAGTATACGGAACATCTAATTCTTTTGCTATTTCTGGATCAGTCACAGCACTTTTAATATTAGCAATTCCAAATGCTGTAAGAAACTTCCCTAATTCAATTTGAGATAAACTTGCACCGACACATTCTCCTACTTCTGGGCTTAAAGATACAACAATATTTTTACTAAATGAAAAGTCTGTATTAATGGGTATGTTATTCTTCCTTGGATCAGTCCTTAGATAAAAATTATAATAACTCTTTACTTGACCATTAAAAACAACAGGAAATACTCCGTGATATAGTTCTAGATTCTGATAATCTATTTTTTCAAAATTAACTCCAGCATATTCAAATGTCTTTAAACCTTGGACAAAAAAATAAGTTCCTAAAAAAGCTCCAAAAACAACTAAAATTGTTACTAGAACATATACAAGTTGTGTTTCATTTTGATCTTTTTTATTGACAGGAATATTTTCTGTTTTTTTATTCTCTGCTTTTACATTTTTCTTTCCATTTCCTTTTAATGTTTTTTTAACTTTTTTTGTTTTCATTTGATTATTCCTAGTAATTTATATAAAAAAGCGTCACTAGCCTTTATAAAATCTCCAGTTATATAAATACAGTTTTTATCTTTATAAACTTCTGTAGCTATCTCTTGTGAACTAGAGCTTAGGTCTTGAGAATCTTTGAATATTATTAAATTGTCTTCACATGTTTTTTGAGGAATATTTTCATTAGTGCAGTTCTCTAAACATGCTTCTTGATATCTTAGAACATAGTCCCCTAATGTTCTTAATATTTCTCCAATAGCTTCATTTGTATTAATAAAATAAATTGGTTTTTCTGAATAATCTTGTAGATTATATGTTCCTTTAATTGAGATATTATCTACTTCTTGGGGCAGGTATGTAAAATAAAAAACTCGATTTCCCACTTCAGTAGCCCATAGCCCATTTGATTCTATAAAGTTGAAATTATTATATTTTTTCTTAGAAGTATTACTATCTCCAGAAAAAAAAGCATAGCCTAAACTCGAGAATAACATTAAACTGATTAAAATAACTCCTAGAACAATATTGTTCTTTTTTCTCTGTTTTTCTAGTTCTGTTTTTGTTTTTATCTTGGTAAGCATGAGTGTTTAAGAAAAATCCTATTTAAATGTTTTTTGTTGACTTCAAATTCGATAGATTTCCAATAAGTCAAGAAAAAATAAAAGAAAAAAAAAGAAAAAGAAGGAATAAAATTCCTTTTTGTTTTTTGATTTAAGCTACAATAGTTGTTGCTTCAGTTGTTGAAGTTACCTTTAAGGCAGCTCCACCAGCAGTTGTATCAACAGCGTTGTTTATCAAGTAAGTAACTGCTTTTGTAGTATCTGCAGCATTATAACCTGCAACTAATAAAGCTACTTTTCCATTTCTATCGAAAGATTGGATTAAAGCTTCACCAGCTCCAACAGTTGTTAATGTTGTAAATGCTTCACTACATGCAGCTTCACCTAATAACTCAGCAGCTACACTATTTATACAAGATCCGCCAACTACAATCAAGTTTTTACCTGACATAGAACTAACTTCACTATCATAAACAGTTATAGAACCAAGAGCTGTTGCAGTACCTCCACTTGCTCCACCAGCAGATATGGATGAACTTTCTTCACCAACATAAATCTGAGCATATATTTGCTCATCAGGATAGCTAATAGTAGCAGTTTTTTGATCAGAGTCAGATGAGTCTATTGTTACAATAGAACCAAATAAGTCTCCTCTCAATTCTTTTTTACTATCACTAGCCATTGTAGATGACCAAGTAGATAAAGCACCACTCCAAGTGTCTTCAACAGTATCAATACCTAAACCATCGTCTCCTGTTTGACCATCTTCTAATTCAACAATTAATGCCTCATAAGCTGTGTTATCATCTCTTTCTTCAAAGAGAACAACAGCAGGTCGAGTAATACGTGCACCTCCAACAGTTTGAAGATATACTACTGCGCTGTCATTTGCAGCCGCACCAGTAATATTATACGTTAACTGTCCAACTGTAACTGTAGTTCCTAAAGCAGGAGAAGTTAAGTTAGTTACTCCAGCATTAACAGAAACATTTGTTATATCATAAAGAGCAAAAGTTACATCTGTGTAACCATCTCCGTCTGGTAATTTTAATGTTACTAAGTCTGTTCCACTTCCATCCCAACTAGAAACATTTATTGTAGTTGGTTCGTAGAATGCAATTTTAGCACCCTTTGAAGTTTGTATTGTTGGGTATAAAACAGCCGCACTAGTAGCAGAACTATCTGGATAGTTTAGTTTTACAACATATTCTTCAGAAGCATTTGCAGAATTACCTGTCATAGTAACATCGTAAGATTTACCACCAACAGTTAATGTACCTGTTCCATCTGCAGTCCAAGTAGTGTCTAAGGTATCTCCAGTAAAGACATCTGTAAATCTAACTCTGTCATTATTATAGCTAGTAGTAGCATTATTTACAGAGCTTAGTTTTAATAAATGTCCTTCATCTTCATTACCTACAACAACATAACCATTATAGTCAATTTGTTGACCTTCAAATACAGTTATGTTTCTTCCACTATCGTCTATCATTAATTGAAGTCCAGCAGCAGTTGTATTTACAGCCCAAGTAATTGTTTTTTCATTACCTGTATGGTCTGTAAAAGTAATATCCATTTTATCATCACTATTTGGTGTAAATGAGATATCTTCTCTTGCAGAACTGTCATCTCCAATACTTAATCCAGCAAAATCTAGTTTAAAAGATTTGAATACTGGGTCAACAAAGGATTCTCCAGCTTTGATAGCATCTTCATCAGATTCGGCAGCAGTAATACTTACAACTAATTTAGTCAATGCACCTGTTCCACCAGTAAGTGTAGCAGTAGCACCGTCTATAACAGTGTCATCTTCTCCGATAGTTACTTCACTTCCAGAAGTTAAAGTTACTTTTTCACTTCCAGCTACAATACTTGCAGATAATTTTAAATTTGTTTCATCTGCATTTGTAACTGCAATTGTAACTCCATTTATCTTTTTTGAAGCAGCTTCAGCAACTTCTCTACTATCACTATTTCCAGAACTATCTGTTACTTTTATAGTAGCAGCAGTATCTGAAGAAGAAACTAACTCAATAGTATATACTTCTCCAGCAATTGTAACTTCTTGTGCAGGGCTATCACTATCTAAACTCAATTTTTCAGCACTTTGTAGTAATACAAGGCTTGTAGCATCTGTAGAAGCAGCAACAGTATATTTTTGTCCAAATAAATTTATTGATTCTCCTTCTGAGTCTGCATGAGTCATATTGATTGCCTTACTGAAAGTTGCACTTGCATTATAGATATAGTTTGCAGTAGTTGTACTTGTTTTTAAAGCATAGTTTGGGTCGTCATCACTAGAAGGTTGTTTCTCAAATGTAACTCTTGGATTTGATCCAAGGTCAATAGTTTGAGTGATTGTAGCATCTGCATTTCCTGAGAAAGATTCATCTTTTAGAACAGTAGGTAAATCTGATTTAGTTAAAACACTTTTTACAGCATTTAAACTATCATTTACATATATCTTTGTTCCCCCAGAGAATAAAGCAATTGCCTCACCAGTCACAGTACCTTCAGTTATAGTTCCACCAGTAGCAGTTTGTGCAGCTAGTTTTGTTGCTAAATTACTGCCTATATTTGTAGCAGCAACAGCGTCGCTTAGAAGAGCGTTTGCTCCAACAACAACTGCAACGTCAGCAGCACCGTTTTGTACAAATGGCGCAGGATAATTAGCAGCAGCAGCCATACCGATTGTAGAACCTACAAGTAATGCGCTTCCTAAAACTGTAGCAATTTTTTGAAAATTAATTTTCATATTTTTTTAAACCTCCTTTCAAAACCATTAGATTAACCACCTTTTTCAGGCCCTGCTTGCGCAGAGTTCGACATTTCTAATAGTCTGGTCTGAACTTATGACATGTTCATAAGCACGTTGTTTTTGGATCACTATAATAAGATTTCTGATATCAGTACATCTATAACAAAAAATCACTTTATAAAGCTTATTGCTCTAAACCCTCTAAATTAAAGAAAAAACACGTGTTTTTGCCAGTTTATTTATAAAGCTTTTGTAACCATCCCATAGTGTAACAAACTCTAAAACCTGCTATAGGGGATAAGAATATATATGGGGGATAAAATACCCCCCATAGTAAAATTTATAAATCTTAAACAATTAAGGTATTCATGGCATTGAGAAAGAGAATAAAAGTTAGATATGTTGATTTAAACATTAAAAAATCTGGATTTACTTCAAGATTTGTAGCAACTGATAATAAGTCTTATAATTTCTCTGATATAGCTCTTTTAAGGAGCTTGTTTAGTAATGAAAAAGCTAAGATTTTGTATTTTTTAAAGCATAATAACCCTAAATCTATTTACAGTCTTGCAAAGTCTCTTAAAAGAGATTTAAAGTCAATTAGACAGGATTTAAAGCTGTTAGAAAGGTTTGGTTTTGTTGAATTTATTCAAAATAAAGATGGAAAAAGGGTTTCTTTAATACCTAAACTTTCAACAGATGGTATGAAGATCATTATTAGTATATAGTTCTAAACTAGAAAAGATAATCTTCAATCACCATAACAAAAACTTAATCTTACTATAAGGCTTCCAGAATCAACTGCAATATTCTTCTGAGCACTCATGATTTTCCCAGAACATTTCATATTTTCATTAACCAGAGTCTTTATTATATTTCTACTATTTGCACCTTCTAAGGTTCTATGAAAAGCTTGCAATTCATAATAGTTTATTTGAGATTCTGTTTTAATTAAGTCAGGCATAATCTCTTTTAATAAACCTTCTAAGTAATCGCAAGCCATTTTTCCATTATTCTCACACTTTTTATTATCATAACAACTCTTTAATAGGTCTTCTAAATCATCATAATCATCATTAGAAATTGCACATTCTGTTGTATAAGTAAACATTGCAGTTAACATGTTTTCAACTTCTACATTCTGTTGTTCTGCAGGCTTGTTTCTTAAGGAAATTACTAAGAAAACTACTGCTGCAATTGTGACTATTACTACAATTAAGACAAACCCAATCATTTCTTGTTGTGCACGTTTATTTTGCTTGTTTTCCATTTTATTATTCTGTTTGTTTTATTTTTACTCCAACGACTAGTTTACCTATTTCACATTTATCATAAATATTATCTTGTTCTTTAACTCTTTTGCATAAAGAGATATATGTTGAATATTCTTGAGTGTTTTGTTGGTTTGAATCATATATTTCAAAATAATTGCAATTAGCAGTAGGACATTTTATTAAAGAATCAAAAGCAGGATAAACCTTATAGACTTTAATAGATGCAACAGGCCAAAACTGAGCATATTGTTCTGATTTCCTAGACATTACCCTTAATTTATCTTCATCTAAACATAAATAACCACAACTTAATTCAGGCATATCTGTTAAAACTTGTAAAGATGAAATTGCTTGGTCCATTTGTAGTTGTTGATAATTTCCTTGCAAAGATTTTGTTTGAAAACTTAAAAAGCCTAAGCCAATCAGTATAAAAAATAAAAATACAGCTAAAATCATAAATGCCATTTGTTGTATCTTAAACTGTGCTTTGTTGTTTTTCATTTTTATTATTTATTCCCCATATTTTCATTAGTTTTACCATACTCTGCATAGTTCTAAATTATTTTTTCTATCCAAATCTTTTGCAACATTGTTTAAATCTACTAAATCTGCTTGACTTGCACTTGATGCTAAACTTGAATATAATACTAAATCAGGCCATAAATTAGTATTACAGCCCCTTGAATTCATTAAATCAGCCTTTCCTGCTAAGACTTCTGTTATTTTTCCAGTTCTGTACATTAGTCTCTTGATATTACAATCATAAACATATTTATCAGAAAATACTGCTGCATACATTAAATTTCCAATAAATTCTAGTTTATCTCCGTCCTTTTCAACATAACCTTGGTCAAAAGCAGTTTCACAATCATTTACACAACTGCCATAGATTTTGATATCACAGTCTCCTACACCTCCAAAACAGACTTTTAATGCATCAGAAGAACAATTTACACTACCCTTTGTACTAACCTGGACATTTGTAATTGCTAAAGATATAATTTCATCTTCAATTTCTGTTGGAGGCTCAATAAAACAATAATTCTTAGATGTTAAAAATATTAAATCAGTTATTTTATAAGGTAAATAAAACGGTTTTGAAAAAACATAAAATTCTTTACCATTTTCTTGTTCATCTGAGAAAATATATTTATTATATATAGATGTAGCTGCACCAGGATTTTGCCATTCATCTCCTACTCCTGATTTAGTTGATACAGAGATATCTTGTCTTCCAATTCCCCCATCAAAACAAATATTGTTTATTTTTGTTTCTTGATTAAAAGTTATTTTTCCAAATTTCCCTTCACTAAACCCCGCCTGTAATGGGTCTGTTATTATTGTAATTTTTTTTGCTATTTCAGAGTCTGTTGTATATCTCTGCGTGTTTGATATTTTCATTACTCCGTAGATTGCAAGAATTAAAATTGCCGCTCCAAGAATTATTGCGAAAAGCAATGCAAAATTAAATTCTGCTTTTTTATTTATCATCTTACACTCACATATTTTTCATAAAATCCTTTTTCAAGTCTTAGGACTGACTCAGAAGTTGAAGAACCAGTATTAATATCTACACAATATGGATTTTTATTTTGTGTTGTTTTTTCAATATCTAAATGTTTCATTAATTTGTAAGGCATATCACAAGCTTTTCCTCGAGGGTAAAGGAATACATTTGCTTCATAAACCTCATAATCTCTTATTAATTCATAATCTGCACTGTTTGTAATACTAGCAGAAAAATTTGCAAAGCAAATTTTTTTTACACCACTTGGTAAGTCAACTTGAAATTCATTTGTAGACTCTTGACTTGCCCATACTCTATCTATTTCTTCTTGAAAATTATCATAAAATTGTCCAACCCCGGCACAACTTCCTAAATCTAAAAAATATCTAATTGCAATAAAGGCTATTACAATAAATACAATTATTAAAAAAAGAGAAAAGATTACACTAAATGGCAAACCCATCATTTGTTGTCCATGTTTATTCATCCTTCGGACTTTATCCCCAATTTTTTTCATGTTTCACACACGTTAAAGAGATTTATAAATATTTATAAAAATATTAATAATGAAATAAGAAAATTTTTAAAGATGGAACTCTTAATTTATTTAAGATGAAACTAAAAACACTTGCTACAATCCTTGTAACAGTACCTATTCTCTATGCAACCCCTATATCAGCAGAGGAAACAAACATTATTGAAAATATTGATATGGGCAAAACAAATGAGTTTCATTATTTTTCTCCAACAAACTCTGCGGATAGGTTGTATAACTCTTTTGACAAATTATATTTTTCTCTCGTTGCTCTGAATAAAAATAGTTTAACAAATAATATAAAATATTTTACAGAAATAGAAACAAATAAAAATAAAAATATTGAAGAGAAAGTTTCACAACCAGAAAAAGAAAAAATTAATCCTAAGTTATTAGAAGGACAATTAAGTGAAGTTTCATTAAAACATTCACAAAACCCAGACCTAAATACTCAAGAACCAATTAAAACAAATATTCGAGATAGTCATTATAAAAAAATAGGTAAAATTGAAACCAAAAAAACAGAAGTATATGATTCTAAGATTCCAAATAAAGTCATTGCAACAGGTTCATTGTCAATTATATACGATAAAAAAGGAAATAAAATTGCTTCTGTGCATCGAATTGGGAATAATACTGTTTATAGGATTTTTGAAGACCCTAATGACCGGGATGGTAAGGAAATAAAACGTAAACAAGCAAGAGAAATGGGTTTACGTTAACAATTATATATCATTAATAATAGAAATTCTTATTAAGCCTTTTTTATTAGTATTAGAGTTATAAAATGAAACCTTCACTAAAAACTCTTATATTGGGTGCTGTTACTATTGTATCTCCTCTTTCAATTGGAATTGCTTCAAACGGAACTCAGCCAGCAGGGTGTACTGCTGAAGACGCATTTATTGTAGATGCAGGATTAACTGCAGCAGGATTTGGTTCTCATGTGGCTGGAGAATCTCAACTAGGAAATGCATTTTATACTGCCAATGGTGTTGCAAATAGATATTATGATAGAACAATTCCCCAAAATGTAAATGTTAATCATTATTATCCACAGCAAGGATTAGACCAGAATGGGCGGTCTACAAGAACTGCATCAGGAGAAATTCAGAATATATGGGTTGAGCACAATGTAAACATTGCCAATGTAAATGGAATGAATCTACATGCAAGTCTTTTAATTTATAATAATAAAGGATGGCCTAATGAATTAAGTTTTTATTTTTACAAGAATTCTTTTTGGACAGGTTTATCCCCATTAAAAGATAAAGATGGCCTTCTTAGAACATCTGATGGTCAAGTTGCAAGAACTGCTGAAGCTCTTGTCCCTTCTTATGAAAGTTGTAGCTATAAAAATGTAAAAGTTTTTATGCCTTATGGTCAGTTAGATGTTTCTGAGAGTGGAGAACATAATCTAGCAGTAAAAGCAATATTATGGGATAAATCTAATAGTCGTACTGGTCCGAGGATGTTGGATGAATCAGAAATAGAGGCTTTTTCTTTAAATAAACCTTAAATTAAATTTTTTAGTTTTACATTTACAGAAAATTATCTTGAGGTCTTACTATAATTGAACAGTCTGCAGGTTCATTTTGGAATTCATCTCTACATTTGATAAAGTATGTTTCTTCTGTATTCCAATCTGCAACATGCTTTGTTGTATTAGCATAAGGCATTTCTGTTCCTTCTTGGAATGTAAAGTCACAGTCTTCAAAACTATAAGCACATTCTGATTCTTTTATTGTAATTATCTTTAACATTCCACCATCTTGGTAAACCCTTGCAATATCTGGTGCAGAAGCATCAATATTAATCTCAAATGTTGTAGAGTTTACTGCAACGTTTCCCCCAGAATCAATACATTTGATAAAGTAAGTATAAGTTCCTTCAACTAAATCCTGTCTTTGTGTGTGAACTACTCCACCTGTATCAAACATCTGGATATAATTTTCATCAACATCTGTTGTTGAATAATAACATAAAGCTTCACCACTATCGCAACCAAATAATGTTTCTACACTTAGAGTAACTGGTGCAGGAGTAGTTCCTGCATAGATTGTCTGATCTGGTTTAAGTTCTTTTATTTTTAAGGCATTACTTCCTCTTAATCTAAATTCATAACTTTGATGATTTTCATTTCTCTCATTTTCTGGTGCACTTGGTTGGTCTTTACATCTTATAAAAAATGAAGTTTCTTCTCTTGCAACTCCTGTTAGATTTGCAGTACAAGTATATAATTGCAATGCATTCATTTGATATATCCTATTATTACAATCCATTTCATAGGGCATATCATCAAAATCTCTATCCTCATGAGCCCATTTACAATCTGCAGGTTCATTTGTATAAAAGTCTATCATTGCATTATTATTATTTTCTGCAACACAACCAGCATTATCTACAGAAGTTCCTTTTATTTCTGGAGGAGTATTATCTGGAGTTTCATCTACACAGAAACGAATTGCATATGGTGCAGAGTTAAGATTCCCATTTCTATCCATACATCTAATATAAAATTCCCATTTTCCATCTGCATTTATTGTCAAATTTTCTCCTTTAAGATTTCCTGGTCCAGGTAGAGACATTCTTTCTGTATGGTTGTATAAGAATAATGGTGTTTGCCCAAAATAATATCTCATTATTTCATAATTATTTTCATATTTATAATCAATCTTACACTGTGCAGGTTCATTTGTGTCAACTCCAAATTCTATTTGTGTAAATGGATCTATACAATCTTTTGCAACACCCACAATTCTAAATCCAGGTCCTGGAGGCATGTTTTTTACATCAACATATTTATATCCATCACTTAGGGCCTCTTCATTTGGTATTATTACTGGAGGAGAAACATCATTTGGATTATTATCAAAGCACATCTCATCTTCTGTCCCTGCATTTACAATTTCACAAGTTTGTCCAAGACTTTTACATCTGTATTCAGAACACGGGAAGTCAGGGTCATTACATTTTTCACAATCATCTCCACCAAGAGGAGCTTGCCAAGACATACAATTAAATTGAACTGTTTCAAATTCTTCTTTTCTATATAATAATAAAAATATTGCTACACCAACACCAGCTCCAATTCCAAAGTTAGCAATTCCAGACCAAGAACCTAGCATTTTTGGTGCAAAC
>Ga0268276_1000052_pt1 | contig 130372 bp, 126 predicted proteins | sample saktaG_4_FD_190145 | JGI IMG/M metagenome (GOLD analysis project Ga0268276, IMG submission 190145) | Saline water microbial communities from Sakinaw Lake, British Columbia, Canada - sak_2010_1_5_45m | ecosystem: Environmental > Aquatic > Non-marine Saline and Alkaline > Saline ... | reverse complement strand
GAACGATCCGATCTTTTTTGTACTTACTCTGCCTGATGTGGATGGTTTTGCGCTCGAAGTCGATATCAGATATTTTCATATTGGTGACCTCCTGTGAGCGTAGTCCGGCTGAATATATTAGGGTTAATACGATGCGGTGTTTGAGCAGTGTGGGCGCTTTGAACAACTCTTTTAACTCGCTACGGTTTAGGATAACAGGTAACTTGAACTCTTCTTTTAACGAGGGCAGATCTATCGCACGTTTGTTGAGTCCCAGGTGACGATAATAATACCGCAGACCATAAACAGCATGCTTAAAACTACTGCGCGATGGAGATTTAGCACTCAGTGCCAGGCTCGTTAAGTACTCATTGATCTCATCATCGGAGATCAACTCGGGAAGCCGGTTGAAATGCAAACTTAAATTCGCTATTCGGCGAATATAATTGTTTAACGTACTTTTGCTCTGCCCACGCAGAACAGTTTGTTGGTGAAGTGTCTTGTAAACACTGTCAAAGCCTTCGATCGTGTCGATGGCCTTTTGAACCATGGTGGGTTCATTTCTTTTCATGATACTGAGATTTAAATGAATATTTAAATTTGGGGAACACTGTATCCCCCTCAGTATCCTTTTACTTATATTTGTATAAAAAGGCTATCCCGCGAAAGCGGGATTTAGTTCAACAAGCCAGCACCCGAAGCCAGGCAGGCCAAGTGATTCAAAGTGAAAGACAAAAGAAATAAATGAACAAAAAACGAATACAAACTCTCTGCCAAGCAAACCCTCCCCGGCGGGTGCGGGACGTTAACAACCAAATAAATAAATGATTGCCAAAATATGTTTTAGCATCAGTAAAATAGGAAAAACCTTTGTGAGGCAAGATTCAACCCATCAAATGGTAGAAATATGAAATTAAGAAAGATAGTCGGAATCACTAGTTTGATTCTCTTTTTAGGCTGTCAAGCATCAGAGAATATAAAAATTGGCACCTACGAGATTGTCAGAATGAATAGGATTGAAATGGGATTTCGATATATTTTTCAAAATGTTAGAGGCACTCTTTGTACTAATAATAAGCTGAATCTAAAAGCAGACTCATCATTCGAATTTTTTAACTACCCATTTATTTCATTAGGTAGATGGAGCTTTAAAAATGACTCATTGTGTCTTAATATCAGTGACTCTCAATGGCAAAATGACAGTTTAAAATCTATATTTCCTCCTGATAGAACTCCAATAGCCTCTCTTCAACCAGTATTTTTTCGTGTTAATGGTGAAAATCTCATTAGGATTAGACCTCTTAGCAACAATAAAAAAGCCATTGTGAAATTAAAGTTAAAGCAACCAATTGATAATAATGAAAATTGAAATAAACTGTATTCCAACGTGTTCATTTTCATAGTAAACCATATTTATGAGACAGCATGGAAGAGCCGGTGCATCTGACCACCTTGCGCCGATTTACCATGACCACCGTATATGCCTGATTTTAATACATCTAAACTAGTCTATGTCGATCGGCCTGGAGTGGTCAACACCATCGGCCTGTCCAGTAGGACGACCGGGAAACTCATCCTGCAGTAGAACACATCTCGTATTTTCCTTGAATCTTCTGCATATCCCGGTAGATCAGATCATCCACCACACGAGCGTACTTCTTAGTCATATTGATACTGGAGTGCCCGAGCATTTTTGAAACAACCTCGATAGAGATATGATTCGCCAGCGTAACCGTCGTTGCGAACGTATGTCGGGCGGTGTGTGTGCTGAGGTTCTTTTTAATGCCAGTCAGGTCTGCAATCTCCTTTAAGTAAGCATTCATCTTTTGGTTACTGGGGACAGGTAACAAAACCCCTTTCTTAATACAGTGAGGGTGAGATTTATATTTTTCAATCAACTGAACAGCAGGAGGCAACAAGGGGACATGGCACCAGTTTTTGGTTTTCTGCCGGCGTTTTTTTATCCAAATGGTATCGCCTTTTGTCTCGATATCGGACAAGGAAAGGCTTTTTACATCAACAAATGCCAACCCAGTAAAGCAACAAAAAAGATAGGCATCCTTTACCTGCTGCAGGCGTTCGAAATCAAATCTCTTGTTTAGCAGTGTATTCAGTTCCCTTTCATCCAGGAAGTCCATATCCACATCATCCAGATGAAACTTCATGTTGACAAACGGGTCGGACTTCATCCAGCCATTTGCTATAGCAATCCGAGTGATCTTCTTGAAATTTTTCAGGTATTTGGTTGCAGTATTGTTACAACAGGAGCGTGAAGTTTTGAGGTAGTATTCAAAATTGCTGATGAACATCGGTGTAACTTCATATAAAGGAAGGTCTTCTCTCTTGTATTTTTGCTTTATGAACTCCTGCACATGTTTATAGCAGGTCTTGTATCGTTCGACAGTTCCCGGAGCAAAGTCAATATTTACCAAGCCCACACATTTCTCGTTGTGGTCGCTAAAAACCTCCAGGATTGTTTTGCCTGAGTCCTCAATGCCACGGTAGTGGTTCCTCAGAGTCAAGGCTGTAATGATCCTCCCCACCTCTTCCATTTCCCGTTTCTTAATCAACATCTTTGATTTGACAAAATCAAGATAGGAGTTTAGCTCCCTGGCCGGTTTTGAAGCGCCAATGGCGTATCCCTTTTCACTGTGCCATTGGTCCTCCTCAATACTCTTCTGGAGGCCAAATTCGGCACGTTGTTTGTTCACGGTAATCCTTACGTAGATAGGCATTGTGCCATCTTTAAGCACTTTTGTTCGTTTGATAAAAAACAGGATTGTGAATGTTGCTCGTGTCATTGCTCTGATTTTTGGTTATAAAAGTAGATTTTCAGAGCAAAAAAGTGAAATGCAAAGTACTGCATATCAGTGCGTAATGTCCTTAATCGGTGGACTAAGCTTTTTTTGTTTTAGTCCACCTCCTAGTCCACCTCACTAGTGCATTTTTCTGCGTTTTTTAGCGTTTCCGGGAAAAAAGAAAACCACTGAAAGTGCAGATTTTCAGTGGCTTACGTTAAATTGCTTTATGTATCAGCGGAGAGACAGGGATTCGAACCCTGGGACCCGCAAGCGGGTCAACGGTTTTCGAGACCGCCCCAATCGACCACTCTGGCATCTCTCCAGAATTGCAAAAATACATCTATTGGTCCATAAATCATGACTATTCGTCCATTATTGTTTTTTTTTTGATTGTTTCAAAATACCTTTGTTCGGTATTCAAAAAATTGTACTTCCATGAAAAAATACCTGATAATTATATTTCTGATCCTATTGAGTGGTATGGCCTCTGTAACGGGAGAAAACCTTTGGGCCTATCTCACTTATGCAACCTTCAACTCACCTGAAGGCCCATATATAGAGACATACCTGGCTGTAGATGCTAAGAGTGTGGTTTATAAAAAGCTTAGTGACGGAAACTTCCAGGGGACAGTAAACATCCTCATGACGTTTAAGCTAAATAACGAAATAAAAGCCTTCAAAAAATATGAATTGAAGAGTCCTGCAGTAGCTGATACCGCCAAACGAGACTTCCATTTTATCGATCAGCAACGGTTCCTTCTGCCTAACGGTACGTATGAGTTTGAAGTTCAACTTTCAGACCAGAATAAAAAGGCAGAAGTTACACCATACGCTCAAACCATCACAATCAGTTACCCAAAAGACAAACCAGCCATCTCAGGCATTGAACTTGTGAAGAGTTATTCACATAGCGAAAAGGCCACGGAAATCAACAAATCGGGTTACGACCTGATCCCTTATGTCTATAGTTTTTATCCGCAGACCGATAGTAAATTAATCTTCTATTGCGAGCTGTATAACGTAGGGAAACAGGTGGGCGCCGGCGAGAAGTATCTACTCACCTACTTTATAGAAACACTGGAGAACGGTCAACGAGTGAAAGACCTTGCAAAGATAAAGAAAGAGACAGCCAAAGAGGTGACGGCTGTCCTGGCTGATCTGAATATTGTCAATCTTCCAACCGGCAATTACCATTTGGTTGTTGAAGCAAGGGATCAGCAGAACCAGGTGATCACCTCCCGGAAACTTTTCTTCCAGCGAAGTAATCCCTATGCGCAGCTTACCATCAACGATCTTGCAGCAGCCAATCCCGCGAACTCCTTTGTTGAGAAGTATACCAACATTGACTCCCTGCGCGAGTATGTAAGCTCCACTTACCCTATCTCCTCAGCTCTAGAGAAGAACTTCCTTAAAGGAAATCTCAAAACGGCCAGCCACGAAGTTCTACAGCAGTACTTCCTCGGCTTCTGGCAACGCCGGGACGCAAACGATCCGGAACAAGCCTGGAATGCATATAAATACATGGTTGAAGTGACTGAGCATAATTTCGGAACCCCTGTAAAGAGAGGCTATCAAACCGACAGGGGCAGGGTTTTCCTCCAGTACGGAGCCCCGAATGTCAGAGCCGAACGATACAACGAACCCAGCAATTATCCCTACGAGATCTGGCAATACTACACACTGCCCAATCAGAGCAACCGAAAGTTTGTCTTCTACTCGCCCGATATGGTAACCAGCGATTTTTTCCTTCTTCACTCCGATGCTATCGGAGAAATTCACAACACACGTTGGCAAGTTGACCTCAGGAGTCGAATTTATCAAACCATCGACATCACCGATACCCAAGTGATCAACTCATGGGGAGATATGCAGGATGACTATTGGACCTTGCCCAATTAAGAATCAGGAATTAAGAATTACGAATTAAAAATTAAGGAAGAGAATTCTGTATATTTGCGATTGATATTCATTATGAATCACGAAGCAGGTTTTCTCTCTTCATCTACAATTCGTAATTCGTAATTCGTAATTCTTAATTCGTAATTCTCTGATGCCCACTGTTGCTGTCGTTATTCTCAATTGGAACGGGAAATCCTATCTGGAGAAGTTCTTGCCCCCTCTGATTAACTACTCTTCATCAGATGCAGAGATCATTGTGGCCGATAATGACTCCACTGATGACTCCGTCGAATTTATTAAGCAGCGCTTTCCTCAAATCCGGATTATACAGAATCCAAAAAACGATGGGTTTGCACGCGGATACAACCTGGCCCTGAAGCAGGTAAAAGCCGACTATTATATTCTTCTTAACTCCGATATCGAAGTCACCCATGGCTGGATCAACCCTGTTATCTCCCTGATGGAGAGCGATTCCCTGATAGGAGCCTGCCAGCCGAAAATCAGGTCATACCAGCACCGCGACGAATTCGAATATGCTGGAGCAGCCGGTGGGTATATCGATGAATACGGATATCCGTTTTGTCGCGGCAGGTTATTTCTGACGATCGAGAAAGATACCGGACAGTACGACGACCAGGTTGAGATCTCATGGGCTAGCGGAGCCTGCCTCTTTGTAAGAAGTGGATTATTTCACCAGTTGGGAGGATTCGATGACGATTTTTTTGCCCATATGGAGGAGATCGACTTCTGCTGGAGGCTGCACAACTATGGCTACCGGGTGATGTATTGTCCTGACTCCATGGTCTACCATATCGGCGGTGGTACGCTACCTAAAATTTCCTGGAGAAAGACCTACCTGAACTTCCGTAATAACTTTATGCTTCTGTATAAAAACCTGCCTTCAAGACTCCTGTTCAAGGTTTTCGCCATACGCTTGTTACTTGATGGTGTTGCTGCATTCAAATTCCTGATCCAGGCAGGGTTCAAGGATTTCTGGGCTGTTGCACATGCCCATATCAGTTTTTATCTGGCTCTTCCTTCTCTTTACCGGAAACGGAAACAACTCAAACACGGAAGCATGAAGATGATGTACAAAAAAAATGTGGTGCTTGAGTACTACCTGCGTAGGAAAAGGTATTTCTCACAACTTGATCCCAAGAAGTTCTTTCCATCCTAATCCCTGACGGGGAAATCACAAATCCCAATATCCAAATCTCAAAAAGTTCAATAGTAAATTTTCAGCAACTTTTCAGCATTCGTAATTTATTTACCCTTCAGGAAACTTTCTACCGCAAGTCGGTAAGAATCCAGCCCGAAACCTGTAATTATCCCCTTGACAAATGGAGAGAGCATGGAGATATGACGGAATGCCTCCCGCGCAAAAATATTGGTGATATGAACCTCTATCACAGGGGTACTGATCGATTTTATCGCATCAGCGATCGCAACTGATGTATGCGTATAACCTCCCGCATTTAGAATGATGCCGTCGTAAATAAATCCAACCTTCTGCAAGGCATTGATGATCTCCCCTTCCACATTCGACTGAAAATACTCAATCGTCAGCAGAGGATACCCTTTCCTCAGCTTCTTGAGGAAGACCTCAAAACTCTCAGTCCCATATATTCCGGGCTCCCGCTTTCCAAGTATGTTCAGGCTCGGCCCATTGATAATTATCAGCTTCATAGAGTAGACACGTTGATACAAAGGTAATGGTTTTATGATTAGCAGATGCCGGATGCCGGAAGAAATTCGTAATTCGTAACTCGTAATTCGTAATTCGTAATTGAATTTCGTATCTTTGTTCCACTATCAATTAGGGGTGCCTTACCATAAGGGCTGAGATCATACTCTTTGAACCTGATCCGGGTAATACTGGCGGAGGAAACAATTATGAAAACATTTCTTTTTATCCTGGGATTTATCCTCTTGATGTCTTCTGCACAAACGCAGATTGTAATCCAGGGGAATGTGACTCAACATCGCGATGGAATACCGCTACCGGGAGCGCATATCCGTCTTCAGAATACGTTTTTTACTGCGGTTACAGACAGTGCCGGAAACTATTCGCTTGCCGGCATCAGAAAAGGGAATTATTCGCTTACATGTTCCTTTGTCGGGTTTAAGCCTATTACAGTCACTTGCAGGATCCTCAGGGATACGACAATCCGCTTTCTCCTGGAAGAGAGCGCTATCCTGGGAGAAGAGGTCAATATTATAGCTACCCGGGCAGGAGAGAAATACCCGACAGCCTATACAACACTCAGCGGCATCAAGATAGAAGAGGCCAACCTCGGACGGGATCTTCCGTATGTTATCCAGTCCTCTCCGTCGGTGATCGTCACATCCGATGCCGGGAACGGAATCGGATATACAGGATTGACTATCCGGGGAAGCGATCTGACCCGTATCAATGTCACCATCAACGGCATCCCTCTGAATGATGCTGAATCGCAGGGAGTATGGTTTGTCGACCTCCCCGACCTGGCCTCCTCTTCAGAAAATATTCAAATCCAGCGCGGAGTTGGAACCTCTACCAACGGCGCCGGCGCTTTCGGCGCAACCATCAATATCCTTACTACTGAGATGAAGCAAGACCCATACGGAGAGCTGGCAGCATCATATGGGTCATTCAACTCTTACAAAGCCACCCTGAAGTTCGGATCGGGCATCCTCAAGTCGGGGCTTGCTATCGACGGCCGCCTCTCCTATATCTCATCCGATGGCTATATCGATCGGGCATTCTCAAAACTCAAATCCTTTTATGTCAGCGGAGGTTATTACGGTAAGAAAACCACACTCAAGCTAGTCACTTTCTCAGGTTTTGAACGAACCTACCAGGCATGGGAAGGCCTACCCCTGGATTCACTGAGCGCCAACCGGACATACAATCCTGCCGGAGAGTATGTTGATTCCACGGGTCAGATTCGTTACTATAGTGACCAAACCGACAACTACCAGCAGGATCACTACCAGCTGATCTTCTCCCAGAAACTGGGATCACGGTGGAACATTAATGCAGCACTCTTCCTGACTAACGGAAAAGGTTATTATGAAAGTTATAAATCTGATGAAACCTTTGCCGAATATGGGTTGGATGATGTGATCATCGCAGGAGACACCATCCTATCCACTAATCTGGTAAATCGCAAGTGGCTGGATAACAGCTATTATGGATTGACTTTCTCGACAGGATATACGCTTCCTGATAGATTGAAGCTGATTATTGGTGGAGGGATCACACAGTATTATGGGACCCATTACGGCCATGTCATCTGGGCGCAGTATGCATCAAATGGCGATAACCAGCGAAACTGGTATGAGAACACCGGCTTGAAAAACGATATCAATATCTTTGCGAAGGCCACATGGCAGGTGATGACAAAACTGACTCTTTTTGCCGACCTGCAATACCGTTATGTGGATTATGGGATGAGGGGGGAACTGGATGACCTTCGTTCCATCAACCAGTTCCATACTTTTCATTTCTTCAACCCGAAAACCGGCATCTTTTTCGATTTCACCAAGCACCTCAGTGGATACCTCTCATTCGGGGTAGGGAACCGGGAACCCAGTCGAAATAATTACAAAGATGCCGATCCGAACCGGATACCAACCGCAGAAAGGCTCTATGACTATGAACTGGGAACAACATACAAGCGTTCGTTATGGATGGTTGGAATCAATCTCTACTATATGGATTACAGGGACCAGCTTGTGCTGACGGGCGAAATTAACAATGTTGGAGAAGCAATCATGGTGAATGTCCCCCACAGTTACCGAACCGGAATTGAGGTCAGCGCAGGAGTCAACCTCTGGAAAAAAGTGCAGTGGGATGTCACTGGAACATTCAGTCTCAATAAAATTAGAAATTTCACCGAATATGTCGATGATTATGATTCCACCTGGAATTTCACAGGTCAAAAGGCTACGTTCCTGGGGACCACCAACCTCTCCTTCTCCCCCAACCTGATCCTGGGAAGTATCCTTACTTACAAACCGCTAAAAGGTGTGACTGCCTCACTACATTCCAGGTATATTGGAAAGCAATACATTGACAACACAGCCAGTGAAGAGCGCTCACTTCATCCCTATTTTGTGAACAACCTTGTGATTGGCTATCAGTTCAGGCTCAAACCTTTTTCTGAGATCGGGATCAGCTTGATGATCAACAACCTGTTCAGCCAGCGGTATGAGACCAATGCCTGGATCTACCGTTATAACCATGACGGCAGGCAATATGAAGTGAACGGCTACTTCCCACAAGCGCTGATTAACTATATGGTTGGCATCACCCTGAAAATTTAGTAATCTTGCATATTGTTACGTTACTATCTTCAACATCAAACGATATGAAACGCTTTTTCTATTCAATGGGGTTGTCTTTACTGGTGGTATTCCCGGCAATATGGGGCTTCAGCCAGACTACTTCAATCGACTATTCTTATCTCCTGCCGGTAGATCCGGCTGTAAGAATAGGACAACTCGACAATGGGCTTGTCTATTACATCCGTCAAAACAGCAAACCCGAAAAAAGGGTAGAGTTGAGACTGGCAGTAAATGCAGGATCCATCCTGGAAAATGATGACCAGCAGGGACTTGCTCACTTCACTGAGCATATGTGTTTCAATGGAACCAAGACTTTCCCAAAAAACGAGCTTATCAACTTCTTACAAAAGACTGGTGTGAAATTTGGAGCGGATATCAATGCTTATACCAGTTTTGATGAGACGGTATACATGCTTCAGCTTCCCACTGATGAACCGGGATTAGTAGATAAGGGATTTCAGGTGCTGGAAGACTGGGCCCACAATGTCACCTTCGACAGTAAGGAGATCGACAAAGAACGGGGTGTAATTATGGAAGAGTGGAGACTGGGGCTGGGAGCCCAGGACAGGATGATGAAGAAGTTTCTTCCGGTGATACTGAAAGGATCACAGTACGCCGAACGGGTTCCGATCGGGAAAGTTAATATCCTGGAAAATTTCAAACATGAGACACTTCGTAGCTTCTATCGCGATTGGTACAGGCCAGACCTTCAGGCAATTGTCGTTGTAGGCGACATAAACCCCGATTCGGCAGAGCAACAGATCATAGCGCATTTTTCGGGATTGAAAAACCCCCAACCAGGTCGAGAACGGATTGATTACAACCTCCCCGGGAATAAGGAGCCTTTGATCGCAATCACTACCGACCCGGAGGCAATGCAGAATATGATCCTGATGTTCTGGAAACATCCGGTCCTGGCAATAAAAAACCTGGGCGACTTAAAGACTAAAATCACCGGAGAGCTTTTTACAAGTATGCTGAACCAACGGTTTTCCGAACTATCTCAGAAACCCGACTGTCCATTTGTATATGCCAATGCCGGTTATGGAGAGTTCCTTACCAGAACCAATGATGCCTACGTTCTTGCCACAATGCCGAAAGAGAACCAGATTGACCACTCTCTTGCAGTCATTCTCGCTGAAAATCAGCGAGTTAAGCAATTCGGCTTTACCTCCACAGAATATGAACGGCAAAAAGAGGAGATACTTAGCCAATATGAGAAAGCAGCAAACGAATTTGACAAAACCGAATCAGCCCAGCTGGCAGGAGAATATGTAGCTAATTTTCTGACCGGAGACCCTATTCCGGGAATTCGAAAAGAATTTGTCTTTGTGTCAAAGCTCCTCCCCGAAATCACTCTTGATGAAGTAAATAGCCTGGCGAAACAGTGGATTACCGAAAACAACCTTGCCATGGTGATCATGGGTCCCGAAAAAGAGGGACTGAAGATCCCTTCTGCTGCAGAGGTCCTTGCCGTGATTGAAAAGTCCAGGACAGAAGAGTTGGAACCATATGTTGATACGTACAGGGAATCTCCCCTGGTTCCAGAAGAGTTGACCGGAGCGACCATTATTAATACGCTAAATAACTCCAGGCTTGCATTTACAGAATTAACCCTCTCCAATGGCGTGAAAGTCATCCTGAAACCAACTACATTCAAAAATGATGAGATCATTATTTCAGCCTTCAGCCCGGGAGGCAACTCACTCTATCCGGATGATCTCTTCCTTGCTTCCAATTTTGCAGCTTCAATCATTGATCAGAGCGGTGCCGGTGAGTTCGATAACATCGAACTTCAAAAGAAGCTTAAAGGTAAAAACCTATCCATCTCTCCTTATATCAGTGATGTGAAGGAAGGCTTCAATGGAAGTACTACCCTGAAAGACCTTGAGACGCTAATGGAGCTGGTATATCTCTATTTTGAGGCACCCCGGAAAGATACCACGGCATTTGGCGCATTTATCTCCCAGATGAAGAACCAGATGAAATTCATGAAGGGGAATCCTGTTATGGCATTTTATGACACACTCTTCAAGACTGCCTATCCTGGAACGAAGCGCCTCATCATCTTCCCATCAGAGGAGCAATTGAAAAGAATTCAGCTCGATGATGTTTTCAGGATCTATAGCGACCGTTTCGCTGATGCCTCCGATTTCACGTTTATACTGGTTGGGAATTTCAATACCGACTCTATCACCCCGTTGGTTGTGAAATACCTTGGCAGTCTACCGTCTACAGGCAGGAAAGAGAACTGGCAGGACCGAACCCCTGTATTTGCTGCAGGGATCACAAATGTCACGTTCAATAAAGGTACTGACCCTCAGAGCATGGTTGGAATCGGATTTTCAGAACCAATTGAATGGACAGAAAATAACGTTCTATATATCAATATGTTGAAAGAGATTCTCCAGATCAAGTTGATTGAAGTGATCAGGGAAAAGCTGAGCGGAGTCTACTCTCCCCAAATCATGTTAAACCTGGATAAATACCCGAAACCGGAATTCATGATGGGGATCATGTTTGGCTGCTCTCCGAAAACAACGGATAAACTGACAAAAGCGGTTTTCGGTGAGATAAAGAAGATCCTGAAGAAGGGGCCTGCAACGGAAGACCTCACCAAGGCAAAAGAAGCCATGATCCGTAGCAGAGAGACCAACCTGGAGAAAAACAACTTCTGGACCAGCAAGATAGAGTCGATCTACTTTCAGGGTGCAGATCCTGCAAATGTGCTGAATTTCAAGGAACAGGTCAATGCTGTGACTGTTCAAGACCTAAAAACCGCTGCCAATGACTTCTTTAAGACCGATCATTATATTCGGGTAGTCCTGATGCCTGAAATAGTGGCAAAAAAATAAGCAATGACTGGTGGGATAACGATAAAGAACAAAAAAGCACGCCACGAGTTTTTCCTGTTACAGGAGTATATCGCGGGGATTCAACTTACCGGCACAGAGATCAAATCGATCCGTGCCGGCAAGGCTTCAATCGCCGATGCCTATTGTTCATTCTCGGGCGAGGAACTCTTTGTTCGTGCCATGCACATTGCCGAATACACTTACGGGACGCATTACAACCACGAGCCAAAGCGCGACAGGAAGCTTCTGCTAACCAAACGCGAGCTACATAAGCTGAAGACCAAAGTAAACGAACGGGGCTTCACGATCATTCCGGTTGTTCTTTTCATCAACGAAAATGGGCTTGCCAAGCTTACAATTGCCTTGGCAAAAGGAAAACATGCATACGACAAACGAGAGACGTTGAAGCAAAAAGACATCAAGCGGGAGATCGACCGTGACGCACAACGATGATTTAACATTTCTTAACGCAACAATCTACACCCCTTCCCGTTTTTTTCAACGAATCTCTCTATTTTTGCAAAAATTGTCATATGTTTAGAATCACATATCTTTCCTTTCTGCCCCTCTGTTTTCTTTTTCTTTCAGTGATGACTGTTGCCCAGAAGGCAGCATCAAATCAACCAACAGCACCCGTCCAGAAAATCAAATGGATGTCGTTTGAACAGGCATACGAGCTGAACAAGAAAGAACCGAAGAAGATTTTCATTGATATGTACACCGACTGGTGCGGTTTGTGCAGGCGTATGGACGCAATCACTTTTTCTGACCCGATAATAGTCGATTACATGAACAAGAATTTCTACAACGTCAAGATGGATGCTGAGCGAAAGGATACTGTTGTGATAGATGGGACGGTTTTCGTAAATCCCAACCCGCAAAGCAACCGCTCTTCACACCAGCTGGCTATTGAGCTTCTTCGTGGCAAAATGTCATATCCCTCCTTCATATTTCTAAACGAAAAAAGTCAACTTTTGACAGTCGTTGCAGGATATCAGCCAGCGAAAGAGTTCGAACCGATTCTTCACTACTTTGCCGAAGATGCATTCACGGATCAGCAGTGGGAGGATTACAGGGCGAAGTTTGTTGGGGAAATAGAATAAATCCTATTTACGAATGAACATGAATAATTCGAGATTCGTCATTCCTGCTCATTCCTGGCATTGCGTTGGGTGGAAGATGGGATTCGAACCCACGACCCTCAGAACCACAATCTGATGCTCTAACCGACTGAGCTACAACCACCGTTTTGAAGGAACAAAATTAATACATTTTTTTGAAATTTTAAAGGCTATATTTGTTTTTGAATAATCAAAAGCCAAATAACAAATAACAAATAATATCCAAACTCCCGTTTTCAAAGCACCAAATAGTAGGTTTGTATCATATTCGGTCATTTTTTGGAATTTGAGACTTATTTGATATTTGTTTATTGAGATTTGGGATTTTAATCTGACTTTGTTGTTTTTCCGCAAAAAAACATACGTTTCTTCCAGCTCCCTCTCTGCCCAGGCATGGAAACGATTTCGACGCGACAAATTGGGTTTCGGTTCCCTGGTTTTTATCGGAATCATCATGCTGATTGCCCTTCTCGGGTACCTGATCACTCCCGATGCAACTCCATTCGCCAACGACCAGTGCCTGGAGATGGGATTAAAGAAACCAGGCTATACAGCTAACTTTATTATGATCCCAAGATTATCTCCTGTGGAACGAAGAGGATTTCTTCATAGGATGATATGGGGTCAGAAGAACCGTTACAACGCATACCCGGTTGTGGACGACTTGGTTGATATTTACGACCAGAATGGAAATTATAACCGTGTGTCTCCTATCTCATACATCTCCGAAAATCCCGAAGCAATAATGGTTTCCAGGACCTATTGGCTGGGAACAGACAGGTTTGGACGCGACATCCTCAGCATGCTGGTGATCGGAGCAAGAATCAGCCTCTCGGTTGGGTTTATTTCGGTCTTTATCTCTCTGGTACTGGGTCTCCTGATCGGATCGATCGGAGGTTATTTTCGGGGGTGGATAGACAATGTAATCGTGTGGTTTATCAATGTCGTGTGGTCCATCCCAACGCTGTTACTGGTCATTGCCATCACCTTCGCCCTGGGGAAAGGGTTTTGGCAGGTATTTGTAGCCGTTGGACTTACTATGTGGGTAGAGGTGGCCCGTGTAGTACGAGGCCAGATCCTCAGTCTGCGGGAGAAGGAGTTTGTTGAGGCCGGGAAAGCTCTGGGATTCTCCTCCTTCCGCATCATTACACGCCATCTTCTTCCCAATGTCATGGGAATTGTAATCGTGATCTCTGCTGCAAACTTTGCCTCTGCAATCCTGATCGAAGCGGGATTAAGCTTCCTGGGAATGGGGGTCCAGCCACCGGTTCCATCATGGGGTTCGATGATCAAAGAGAATTATGGCTATATCATACTCGATTACGCCTACCTGGCAATCCTGCCAGGAATCGCTATTATGCTGCTTGTGCTGGCTTTTATGCTGATCGGAAATGCCTTGCGGGATGCCCTGGATGTCAAATCCTTATAACTTCACGGGCTTGAAATTGTCGTAGGCCGGGCAGGTCCCCGAGCTGCGTTTCCTACAGACCCCTTTTTCCAAAGGTATTTTGATTGAAAAGTAAAGATCCATGCCGTTGAAGTTGCTGAAGCCCAGGAAAGACCCAAGTTTCTCAGTGCCAATCGTGAGGAAATAGAACCGGAATGCAAGTCCCATCCTGAGTTGGTACCAATTATACAGCGAAATCGGGAGACTTGCATCAAACCATCTCGACTCATACCTGGGTGTGAGAGCCAGGAGTGCCGGGCGTGCCAGAGATACCTTACTAAGCTGGAACGGAAAGATAAGTGCCCCATTTATATACCAATTATTGTAGTAATGGTAATCAAACTGCATACTGAGCGCTGAAGGCAACCAGAGTGTGAACTTTTCATCAACATAAGTAGCAGTAGGGTCCCCGTAAAACCGGTAGCTGATTGTGTCCATGAGCTGGTTGACAGTCGCAAAATCAAACTGTGTAAGATTTTCCCAGAGTGCAGGGCGATTATCAATTGCATATGTTTGCGTCCTGTGCTTGAACTTGATTCCCCCGATGTCGATCAGGGCAATTCCGACACGGTAGAGATAATCCTCGTACTGCTGTTCGCAGAAACGATTGATGTATTGCAACTGATGTGACCTCTTCAGTCGGGTATACGTAACTCCCAAATCAAAACCCCAGCCGCCTCCCGCCACCAACGGATCAGTAACAGAGCCTACGCTGCTGCTCGTATAGTCAATTGGTAGTGAAAAACCATAATCGGTTTTCAGGTTGTTGACTTGCATCGTAGAATCATCTAACACCATGTAATCCATGTTGTCAATAATGGTGTAGAGGGCAGTCAAACCAAAAAGTTTCCTGACAGACAATCCCGCATCCAGCCTATTAAATCCCCTTCCATAGACGTTATAAGCATAACTAAGTCCAACCTCAAACCATGTCATATGAGTCATGCCAAACCGTTTATCCGTTTGATAATTAATATTTTGCTGCGGTTTGTAGTTCAAACCAAGGTATAAAAAGTTGGCAAGGTCATAAGGCAGTTTTCTGATCGAAGTGACTGACCTTACCGCCGAATGGATTCCAAATGCGTGATCCTTCCAAATTAACATGGCGCCTGGCCCGTTAATCCTTAGGTTAAGAAAAATATGCTTCCTGTTGGAATTATTGTATCGGTAAAAATTGCGCACCTCCGTTCCATATTCCTCATCGTGAGAAGGAAGAATGAATCCGGGTTTGAAGATATCCCAGATCACAAACTCCTGCTTTGAAAGATAAATGTAGTTGTTCTGCAGTGAGATGTCAGAGCTAGTCAGTTGAATATCAAGCCATTGCTTAGAACCAAGCATCGCTGATGGGTTGAGTTGGGCTGAGTTGATCCCAGCATAATTCCCAAGTGTTGTCCCTGGCATCTCCTGTGAACTTCCGTTATGAGCAGTGAAGAAAATCAGGGTTGACAATATGAGAGTTGAGCGGTACAATGCTAATAATCTATGATTAATTCGATTTACTATTGTTATTCCTGGTAAGATGTATACTAGCAATACCAATTTTCTATCCTAAGGTTGCATCACTATCATGACCTTCCTGACTTAACATAATCATCTTTCTAGATATATAAACGCTTTGTGAGCGGAAATTATTTCATCAAAATATGTATCTTTGCAATCCTTTTTCGGGATCCGCGGATGTGGCGTAATTGGTAGCCGCGCAAGACTTAGGATCTTGTGCCTTCGGGCGTGGGGGTTCGAGTCCCTTCATCCGCACCAAATTGAATGAACAAAAATGACTTGAATGGCGAATGACATGATTAAAAAACACCTCTTACGTCTTACGTCTTACATCTTACGACACTTATAGAATGAACATCACCAGAGAGAACACCGGAGAGCTGACAGCTACGATCAGAATGGAGATTACTCCGGAGGATTACCAGGAAGCAGTAACCAAAAACCTGAAAGATTACCAAAGAAAGGCAAATATCCCCGGCTTCCGGCCTGGGAAAGTGCCTTTCGGAATAGTAAAGAAGATGTATGGGAAAGCCGTCATGGCTGATGAAGTGAATAAGATCCTGGGTGATCAGCTCGCCGGATATATGACCGACGAAAAACTGGATGTCCTGGGGAATCCATTGCCCAATAAGGAGAAAACCAAAACTGCACATTTTGAGGATGGAGAGACATTCGAATTCTATTTTGACCTTGGCCTGGCTCCCGCGTTTAAGTTGAATCTCGGCCCCGAACTGGAGATTGAAAACTATCAGATTCAAATAGACGATAAGATGGTGGATGGGTATATTGAAGATACCCGTAAACGGAATGGGAACTATACGCACCCCGAAGTAGCAGGTGAAGCTGATATGCTCTCTGGCGAAGCCACGGAACTGGCAGCTGACGGGAAGCACGTGGAGGGATCAGAACCAAAAAAGATATTTCTTTCGCTTGATCAAATCACTGATAACAAGGTTAAGGAAAAGCTGATCGCATTGAAAAAAGAGGAGATCCTCGTTTTCAAGCCGCTGGACCTGTTTGGGACGCCTGAAGAAGCTTCGAAACAACTCAACCTTCCTGCAGATACATTATCAAATCCAGAGATCTCTTTCTCTTTCAAGCTCACTGAAATCACTCACATTGAACCTGCTGAACTTAATGCAGCGTTCTTTGCACAGGTCTATCCGGGGGAAATCATAGAGACTGAAGAGGATTTCCGTGAACGGGTTCGGAAAGATGCCGCAACCAGCTTCTCAGGTGAGACCGACAAACTTCTCTTTCAGGATATTTCAAAAGTCCTGATAGACACTATCGGGATGAAGCTTCCAGATGAGTTTTTAAAGCGCTGGTTGTATGAGCACGATGAGAACAAGATGTCGCATGAGGAGATCGAACAGCAATTTCCCGCTTTCGCCAAATCGATGAAATGGCAACTAATCGAGAACAAGGTCATCAAAGATCATGATGTTGAAGTCAAAGAGGAGGAGATCAGGGAATATATCCGCTCTTACATGCTTCGACAGGCTTCTCAGGAGTTTGTTGACCCTGAGATGGCGCAGAAATACGAAAGTATCGTGGATTCCTTTATGCAGAATAAAGAACAGGTGCAGAAGATCAACGACCAGCTTTTCGATGCAAAACTCATGAGGCTCTTCAAAGAGAAGGTAACATTGAAACCAGTGGATATAAGCTATGAGGAGTTCATTAAGCTGGTTACAATCCCTAATCCCTGATCACTGAACAAATTGTAACAAAACTGCGTAATTTTACGTTTAAGCGTCTAGTGTAAATACTTTTTAATTCGTAATTCTTAATTGACTGAACCATGGATGAATTCTCAAAATACGCCACACGTCACAAAGGGATCAGTAGCAATGCCCTTGATAAATATAAATCACTGACAGCGAATTATATATCTCCTACTATTATCGAAGAGAGGCAGCTGAACGTTGCCACAATGGATGTCTTCTCCCGCTTGATGATGGATCGCATTATCTTTCTGGGAGTTCCCATTGACGACTATGTTGCCAATATTATCCAGGCTCAGTTACTCTTTCTCGAATCGGTTGATTCACGGAAAGACATCCAGATTTACCTCAACACTCCTGGTGGCTCTGTTTATGCCGGACTTGGCATATACGATACGATGCAGTATATTTCCCCCGACATTGCCACTATCTGCACGGGAATGGCTGCTTCGATGGGAGCCATTCTACTCAGCGCTGGCGCCAAAGGTAAACGGACCGCTCTGAAACACTCACGTATCCTGATCCATCAGCCGATGGGATCAGCGGAAGGGCAGGCCTCCGATATCGAAATTACTGCCCGGGAGATCCAGAAGTTGAAAAAAGAGCTGTATGAGATCATTGCCCTTCACAGCGGGCAGACATATAACAAGATATTAAAGGATGCCGATCGCGACTATTGGATGACATCGCAGGAGGCCTTGGATTATGGGATGATTGATGAGATCCTGGTAAAATCCAAATCGGATAAATAACCCTTTCTCATGACAAAAAGCAATGAACGGTGCTCCTTTTGCGGACGTGAACGCCGGGAAACACAAATCCTGATTGCCGGACTCAACGCACACATTTGCGACCGCTGCATCCAGCAGGCAAAAGTGATCATGGATGAAGAGTCTACTGCTGATAAGACCAAGTCTGTTCCCGATTTTAAATTACTTAAACCGGCTGAAATAAAGAGTTCCCTCGATCAGTATGTGATTGGCCAGGAAGAGGCTAAACGAATTATTTCCGTGGCTGTTTACAATCACTACAAGCGCATATTTTATGCGAAAAAAATGAAAGACGATGATGTTGAGATCGAGAAAGCCAACATTGTGGTTGTGGGAGAGACCGGAACAGGTAAAACTCTGCTGGCCAAGACCGTTGCACGAATGCTGAATGTTCCCTTTTGCATCGCTGATGCAACTGCCCTTACCGAAGCCGGATATGTGGGAGAGGACGTTGAGAGCATCCTCGCCCGTTTGCTCCAGGTGGCCGACTACAACGTAGCTGCTGCTGAGCGGGGGATTATCTTCATCGATGAGATTGATAAAATCGCCAGGAAAAGCGACAACCCTTCCATAACCAGGGATGTATCTGGCGAGGGTGTACAGCAGGCCCTCCTCAAAATGCTGGAGGGGGCTATCGTCAATGTCCCTCCCCAGGGAGGGAGAAAACACCCGGAACAGAAGATGATTCAGGTTAACACTCAGAACATTCTCTTTATTACCGGAGGTGCATTTGATGGGATTGAAAAAAAGATAGCCAACAGGCTACGGACCAATGTGATAGGGTTTAAATCCGCGAAGAAAGAGTCCATTGATAAAGAGAACCTCCTGCAATACATTTCACCGGTAGATCTGAAAAGCTACGGTTTGATCCCTGAATTGGTGGGAAGGCTTCCGATCGTCACCTTTATGCACACCCTCGACAAGGAAACACTAAAGCGGATTCTCCTCGAACCAAAGAATTCTCTAACCAAGCAGTACATCAAACTGCTTGAGATGGACAACATCAAACTCAGTTTTGATAAAGATGCCCTTGATTATATTGTCGACAAATCGATTGAATTCAAACTTGGAGCCCGTGGGTTGCGCTCAATCCTGGAAGCAATCATGACTGATGAAATGTTTGAGCTTCCTTCAAAGGGAAATGCAAAATCATTACGGGTATCGCTCGCGTTTGTGGAGAAAAGTTTCCGCAAAACCAGTATGGCCAGGCTACGCGTGGCCTGACAATAAACCCGGGTTATCAGGCGTTTTGATTGCTGATGAACAGATTTACTCTCTTTTTCTTTCTGATCCTGATTGCCTCTCCCCGACTCCAGGCCCAGGAGCCAGATACATTGCCTAAAGTAGTCCCGGGAAAGATTATCGATGGTGACACAGTTCCTCTTGTTGAGGTAAAATCGGTTTACGTTTACCCTCCCTATGAGTTTAAAAACCGTCGGCAACAAGTTCGTTATAGCCGGCTTGTATATAACATTCAAAAGGTCTATCCATATGCTAAACTTGCCGGTGAAAAATTGAAGGAACTTCAACTTGTCATGGATACGATCTCGAATGGAAAAGAGAAAAAAAAATTTGCCAAAGAGGCTGAAAAGCAGTTGGAAGACGAGTTCGGGGACGACATCAGGGATCTCAACTTCTCGCAAGGGAAGATCCTCGTGAAGCTGATTTATCGTCAAACAGGCAACTCCTCCTTTGAGATTGTTCAGGAACTCCGTGGGAAATTTACCGCTTTCATATGGCAAACCCTGGCCACTATCTTTGGGTATGACCTGAAAGTCGGATATGATCCGGAAGGAGAAGACCGTCAGATAGAGGAGATAATATTATTGATCGATCAAGGGTATTTTTAATAATTTTACAATCCGATTAGTCTTTGGAATGAAGTTATCCATTATCATCGTCAACTACAACGTCAAGTATTTCGTGGAGCAATGCATCCACTCGATCCAGAAAGCTGTTAATGGGCTTACTGCCGAGGTATTTGTGGTTGATAATAACTCGGTTGATGGATCTGTGCGCATGATTCGCGAAAAGTTTCCTGAAGTACATCTTATTGAAAACAAGGACAATAAAGGATTTTCCAAAGCCAACAATCAGGCTATCCGGAAAGCCAAAGGTGATTATATCCTGATACTTAACCCCGATACTATCCTGGAAGATGACACACTACTGAAATGTGTAACTTTCATGAACGAACATCCTGATGCCGGTGGTCTTGGTGTAAAAATGATCGATGGGAAAGGGAAGTTTCTTCCCGAATCAAAGCGGGGTCTTCCCTCCCCCTCCGTTGCTTTCTTCAAAATGTTCGGGTTTTCATCTCTCTTTCCCAAATCGAAATTGTTCAATAAATACCACCTGGGATATCTTGATAAAAACAAGACACACGAAGTCGATGTTCTTGCCGGTGCGTTTATGATGGTTCGAAAAACCGTTCTCGATAAGATCGGACTCCTGGATGAGGCGTTCTTTATGTATGGAGAAGACATTGACCTCAGCTACCGAATTACCCAGGCCGGTTTTAAGAACTACTATTTCCCTGGCACACGGATCATTCACTACAAAGGGGAGAGCACCAAAAAGAGTAGTGTCAACTACGTCTTCTTCTTTTACAACGCGATGATCGTCTTTGCCCGGAAACATTTTTCGAAAAAGAATGCCCGGATGTACTCCACATTGATCAACTTCGCAATCTACCTTCGTGCCACCATCTCAATCGTTACGCGGTTTCTCACTCGGGTCTCACTACCTTTTATCGATTCAGTCCTGATCTTTGGAGGGATCTGGTTCATCAAAGAGTACTGGGAAAAACACTTTATTTTTCAGTCGGGAGGGCACTACCCATCGATCTTTATATTTGTTGCCGTTCCGGTTTATATCCTCATATGGCTCCTGAGTGTTTACCTGAGTGGCGGATACGACAGGCCTATAAGGTTACGAAAGGTCACTCAGGGAATGGTAGTCGGAACAGTCATAATCCTTGTTTTATACAGCTTGCTCCCAGAATCCTACCGTTTTTCAAGGGCCCTGATCATTCTCGGAGCCACCTGGGGTGTGATCGCTATGCTGGCCACACGTTTTTTTCTCCATATCCTGAACCTGAAAGAGTTCCAGATTAACGAAGATAAAAACAAACGGTTTGTCATCATAGGTGAGAAAGATGAAGCAGAGCGCGTCTCTGAACTCCTGCAAAAGACAATTATAAACCCTGCATTCGTCGGATTAGTCAGTTATCAGCCACACCGGAATAACACAAACGGCTTTATCGGGCACCTCGGGCAGATACGCGAAATCATCTGGATTCATAACATCGATGAAGTGATCTTCTGTGCCAAAGATGTCCCTTCCCAAGTGATCATGGACCAGATGTCGGAGTTGAAGGATCAACAAGTGGACTATAAAATTGCTCCTCCCGAAAGCCTTAGCATCATTGGCAGTAACTCCATCAACACCTCCGGCGACCTCTATGTGATCGACATCAATTCCATTACAAAGATGGACAACCGAAGAAACAAACGTCTCCTGGATGTCCTTACAAGTTTTTCACTTCTGGCCCTTTATCCTCTGGCCTTTTTCCTGGTCAGAAATCCGATCGGACTGTTGAGGAATATTTTCCTTGTACTGCTAAACCTCCGGTCGTGGGTTGGCTATTCAGATCTGAGTGAAACAGAAACCCACCGGCTTCCGGAGATAAAAAAAGGAATTCTCAATCCCTTTGATGCATTCCATAACAAACCGGTTCCTGGTGAGGCTATTGCGCGTCTCAACTTACTTTACGCTAAAGATTACAAGATCACGAACGATGTTAATATCATCCTGAAAGGATTCCGTGACCTTGGGCGCCGATAACATCTTAAATAAAACTATTATGGCAAATTACGATATCGTTCTGCCCCGCCTTGGAGAGGCTGTCATTGAAGCAACCCTGACGCGATGGTTGAAGAAAGAGGGGGACAAGGTTAACGAAGAGGACCCGATTGCTGAGATCGCAACCGATAAAGTGGATACAGAGGTAACATCACCAGTTACGGGAACTTTCGTGAAACGGATGGCAGAAGAGGGAGACGTGATCCCTGTAGGGAAAATTATTGCAGTGCTTGAAGTGGAGGGTGAAGGTTCCTCAGCAAGCCAGGATGTTAAATCTGATAAGAAAGTGCCAGAGGCTGTTGCAGCCCCAGCCTCGGCGAATGAACCATCAGTTGATAAAGATGTGCACACAAGTGATGCCCCGGTTGGGTATACTGATATTCCTCACGATCACGATGAAGGAGGTGCCCGGTTTTATTCACCCCTGGTCCGTAGTATTGCTTTGCAGGAAAGTATCTCATTCCAGGAATTGGGGACGATCCCCGGGTCAGGAAAGAACGACCGCCTCACCAAGCAGGATCTCCTGAATTACCTTGAAAAAAGGAAATCCTCCCCTGCCCCATTGTCAACTCAACCTCAAGCCACTCAGGGATTGCCCGTGGCGGCGACTGATCAAGTGATCGAGATGGACCGTATGCGTCAATTGATTGCTGCACACATGGTCAAATCGGTTCAAACATCGCCCCATGTCACTTCGTTCATTGAGGTTAACATGACTCCAATTGTCCAGTGGAGGGAGAAGCATAAAGATACATTTTTCAAACGGGAAGGGATTAAGCTCACCTACACTCCAATAATTATAGAAGCAATTGCCAAAGCAGTCAGGGATGTCCCAATGATCAACGCATCTGTTGATGGCACACGGATCCTGGCACATAAACGAATCAATGTAGGCATGGCCGTTGCTCTTCCAGGCTCAAACCTGATCGTCCCTGTAATACATGATGCCGATCAGAAGAGCCTTCTTGGTGTAACCAAACAAGTAAATGACCTCGCCGACCGGGCCAGGCAAAGCAAACTGGTCCCCGACGAAATTACAGGAGGCACAATATCCCTGACTAACCTGGGCTCTTTTGGAACCCTCATGGGAACTCCGATCATCAACCAGCCACAGGCGGCAATTGTTGCGGTTGGGTCCATCACAAAACGTCCTGTTGTCATTGAAACCCCTGAAGGCGACACCATCGGGATACGTCAAATGATGATCCTTTCGGTCACCTTCGACCACCGGGTAGTAGACGGCGCAATGGCGGGAGAATTTCTCAATAAATTAGTCGGGCATCTCGAAAAATTCGACACTAACCAAACTCTCTAGCATGGAATTGAACCTTATCCGGCCTATGGCATTCATCGACCTGGAAACAACCGGTATCAAAGTTGCCACCGATCGCATCGTTGAGATCTGCATTCTTCGCTCCCAACCTGATGGATCCACCAGTATCAAAACGCTTCGGATCAATCCAGAGATGGATATCCCCTGGGAATCAACAAACATTCACGGCATTACAAACGAAGATGTTAGGGATTGCCCCACCTTCAAACAGGTTGCACATGAGCTTGTCCAGTTTCTTGACTCTTGCGACCTGGCAGGGTATAACTCAAACCATTTCGATATCCCGCTGCTCGTGGAGGAATTTTTGCGGGTAGATGTGGACTTCGACTTGAAAGGACGCCGGCTTGTGGATGTTCAGAACATCTTCCACAAAATGGAACCCAGAAACCTTGCAGCCGCATATAAGTTTTATTGTGATAAAGAGCTGATAAATGCCCATAGCGCTGAAGCTGATACCATTGCTACTTATGAGATCCTGAAAGCACAACTCGACAGATACCAGGAGAAGGAGTATAAAGACCGCGACGGGGAGGTAACTACTCCAATTGTCAACGACATCAAGGCCTTGAGTGAATTCTCCAACCAGTCAAAGAATGTCGACCTGGTGGGGCATATTGTCTTTAATGCCAAGCAGGTAGAGGTCTTTAACTTCGGGAAACACAAAGGGAAATCAGTTTCGGACGTATTCAGAACCGAGCCGTCGTATTTCGACTGGATCATGAAGAGTGAATTCCCGCGATCTACGAAAAAAGTGGTTACCTTAATAAAACTACGGGAGAAGTTTACTCCTAATGATGATGGAAAACTTAAACTTTTCGAATAATTGTCATGAAAATTATTTGTATTGGGCGCAATTACCATGCGCATATCAAGGAGCTCGGGAATGAAATTCCGGCTAGTCCGGTATTTTTTATTAAACCCGACACCTCTCTGCTGACCCGGAACAGGCCCTTCTACTACCCCGACTTTTCATCAGACATTCACTATGAAGTGGAGTTGGTCCTGAAGATCTGTAAGGTGGGAAAAAATATTCAGTCACGGTTCGCACATACCTACTATGATAAGATCGGGATTGGACTCGATTTCACCGCACGTGATATCCAGGATCGCGCAAAAAAAGAAGGCCTCCCCTGGTTCACGGCCAAAGGGTTTGACCAATCGGCACCCATCAGCCACTTTGTCCCCAAATCCAATTTTTCCGATTTGAAAAACATCAGTTTCAGTCTTCTGCTAAACGGAGAACCCGTTCAAAAAGGCAACACCTCCCTGATGATCTATCCATTTGACGAGATTATCGCCCATGCATCGCGATTTGTTACACTTCGCACAGGAGACCTCATCTTCACCGGAACCCCGTCAGGGGTTGGACCTGTGAAGATCGGAGACCTGCTGGAAGCTTATATTAAAGACGAGAAAATGTTGAAGTGCGAGATCAAGTAATCTCCGATTCTACCGTATTACGACATCCGTAATCACGTCTGCTTTGGCCTCTTTATTCAGCACATCGCGGATCTTTTCGCGAGCAAAGCTGAGTTCACTGCGAAGAGCAGCTGAATCCACTTTCACATACAGTTTTTTATTCCGGATATAGAGATCGGTGGTATGGTTACTGACCATCTTCCCCATTACTGCTCCCCAAGATTCCACTACTTTCCGTTCCAGCAGCTTATCATCAAGGCGGTAGGCATTCAAGAACTCCTGAATGGCTTCGCGGAGAGTAAAATCATTGGATCTTTTCATAGATTATATCTCCGTTGATCCGAAAAATTTTATGTTCAATCTCCAGTGGGTCGAAAATTTTCCGGATGTTTTCCTCCTGTGTATCCGTTATAAAAACCTGCCCGAAGCTGTTCTCGCTTACCAGCTTGATAACCTGCTGAACCCGGTAACCATCCAGTTTGTCGAAGATGTCATCCAGTAGCAAGATAGGTTTAAATCCATTGACCTTACGGGTATATTCAAACTGGGCAAGCTTAGTGGCTATCACAAAGGATTTTTGCTGGCCCTGGGAGCCATAACGTTTCAGCAGATAGCCATCTAAAAGAAACTCCAGATCGTCCTTATGAATTCCCACAGTTGAGTAAAGTGCTGCACGGTCCCTTTCGACAGCCTGTTTCATCAGATCACCGAGAGATCCGTTCAGTAGCTGACTCTGGTAGTTTATATTTACCTGCTCTTTGCCTCCGCTGATCAACCTGAAGTAGTGCTGAAAAAGCGGAATGAACTCACCAAGGAAACTCTTTCTCCGCTGAAAAATAGTTGTCCCAAGGGTAATCATCTGTTCATTCCAGATCTCGAGTGATTCCAGATCGAAATACCTATGTTCGGCAAATGACTTCAGAAGTGCATTCCTCTGATTGAGCGCTTTATTATAGTTGATCAGATCGTCGAGATAGAGTTTGTCAAACTGTGAGATTACACTGTCGATATAGCGTCTGCGCAGCTCACTGCCATCGTTGATAAGATCACGATCGGATGGGGAGATCATCACCAGTGGGAACTTACCTATATGGTCCGCCAGTCGTTCATACTCCTTTTTGTTGTATAAAAATTTCTTGCGTTGATTTCGCTTCTGGATGCACTGCAGTTGTTCACTCAGGTCGTTTTGGCGATAGTAGTTGCCATGGATGACAAAGAAGTCAGTTTCATGACGAATATTCTGTATATCGCTGGGATTGAAATAACTTTTGCAAAAGGAGAGGTAATGAATAGCATCCAGGAGGTTGGTCTTTCCCACGCCATTGTTTCCTACAAAGCAGTTAATCTTTCCAGTAAAGACAAACGCTGCCTCCTTGTAGTTTTTAAAATTATGCAAGGTTATTTTATGTAGATGCATCGGATGTGTCCATTTTTCTAATCTCTTCTCCAACCGCTTCCATCAGCCACATCGGAGTGGAGGTGGCTCCACAGACACCTACAAAGTGAATTCCTTTAAACCAACTGTTCTGTACTTCTCCCTTCTCCGAAACCAGGTATGTGTTTGGATTCACATCTTTGCACACCTGGTACAGGACGATCCCATTGGAGCTTTTTAACCCACTTACGAAGATGATTACTTCATACTTCGACGCAAAATTTTTGAGCAGGGTAGATCGGTTCGAAACCTGTCGACAAATACTGTCATTCCAATGAAAATTAACATCTTCAGCAGGTCTTGCCTCCTTCATCCTGGACTCAATTGTTGTAACGATTTTTTGAAACCCTTCAACGCTTTTTGTCGTTTGTGAGTAAAGCCTCACCGGTCTGGCGAAATCGACCTTATGCAGGTCGTTTTCATCCCCAACCACGATGGCCTTGCCGTTTGTTTGTCCTTTTAACCCATTCACCTCTGCATGCCCCTCTTTGCCGTAGATAACGATCTGCCCATTTCGTGCCATCATATCCTCAAAGCCATACCTCACCTCCTGCTGAAGGTTTAATACGATAGGACAGGAAGCATCCACCAGGTGAATATTATTCTGCAGGGCGGTCTGGTATGTTTCAGGAGGTTCTCCATGTGCCCTGATCATCACGTTACAGTCGCGCAAACCGGACAGGTCGTTATGGTCGATGATGACAAGTCCCATCTCCTTCAAACGATTTACCTCCATGTTATTGTGGACGATATCTCCCAGGCAGTAAAGCTTGCCAGATTCGGCCAGCTCACGTTCGGCTACCTGGATGGCATAAACCACTCCAAAGCAGAAGCCACTATGGGGATCAATGATTACCTGCATGCAGGATGGATTTTGATACAAAGTTACGAAATAATGCTCTGTGCTCTGTGTGACTCTGTTAAACCTTCGCCCCTTGAACGTTGTTACTTCTTCTTCGAGAACTCCTGCAGGTTTACTGCAATCGTAACATAGTTGGGGTTGGGGCTGCCAGCCTGGTAAGTGGCATGAGTGTAGCTGAAGTTGAACATTTTAACCCGGAAGCCGACACCGTAAGTAAATCCACTTAGACCAGTACGTTCGTATAGTTTGAGTTCCTGGCGGCGTTGATAGTTATAACCGAGTCTTATGGAAAAAACTTTGGCGATAGTGAGCTCTCCGCCTACCACAATATGGCGCATGAGATTATCGGCAAATTTGCTGATACCACTCCTTTCATTGATCAGGCCAGTATAAGGGTCCACCTGGTTCTTCGGGTCATTGGGATCCGTGTAGCTGAGATTCCATTTCTGGAGATTTGTAAAGAGAAGGAAGAAACGCAATGGCAGGTGTTTTAATCCCTGCGAAAGGCCCAGTTGAAGTTCAAATGGAAGCGCTTCGTACTGACCAGCGCGGTAGGGGACTATCTGGGATCCAATGTTCCGGGCCATAATTGAAGCTGTAAAAAGCTTGTCTTTGGTAAAATAAGATCCAGCTACATCCACAGCAATACCGAATGAATTATAGACATCGAGATGGGAGTATATGAGTTTCGCATTCGCTCCGATAGAGAAATTATTGGTCAGTGTCCGGCCCCAACCGATAGAGAGAGCATACTCAGATGCGCTGATATCACCTGTTTTGTTACCTGCAGCATCGGCTCCCTGAATTTTGCCATAATCACTGAACTGGATGGCCGCAACAAAACTTCCTGCTTTATTGAATGTACGGGAATACATGGCAAAACCGACATTGTTGCCGGTAAAATAGTTTACGTAACTCAGGGCCAGCTGATTATCCATCTCTGAATTAATCAGCGAGGGATTTGAAATAGATAACGTAACATCATTATCCATTACAGCCAGTGCATTGCCCCCAAGTCCTGCAATACGGGCTGAATTGCTCAGGGTCAGAAATTTGTAAGTATGATCCCCTCCTATCTGTGCTGAGACCGGGATACATATAGCCAGGATAAGGAAACCGAGAAGAGTTTTTCTGAGTAATTTTGTCACGATATATTCTCTATTTATATCTCTAACAAACGTGAAGCTTTTTTCTTTAGTATGAAGCGTAAAAAATTAGTTGATCAATCCACGTCCACTCTTTTGAATCCTGTCCTCTTCAATCAAATCAGAGACCATCTTATCCAGGATTCCATTGATAAAAAGCTTGCTCTTTGCCGTGCTGAAATGTTTGGAGAGTTCGATGTACTCATTCAGGGTTACCTTGACCGGAATCGTAGGGAAAAAAAGGAATTCCGCCAAGGCCATTTTAATCAGGATGATGTCAGTAAGGGCGATTCTGTCGAGCTCCCAGTTTTGTAGCCTTCCTTTGATCTTTTCTTCAAATTCATCACTATGCACAATGGTCTTCCTGAATAGCTCAACAATAAACTGATGCTCCTCCTTCACGTCAAATTCCGGGTCTTTAATAAGGAGAGAAGGTAACGGTGTTGTAGATAGAAACTCAGGAGTAAGCAGTCGAATCGTCTTTAGCACGAACGATGCAGCAACTTCAAAATCATCCACCCAATGGATAGATCGCTCTTCACAGAAATATTGCAGTTCGGGCGACCGTAAAATGTATTTCTTCAGCATCCTGGCCACAAACTCCTGATCCTCTTTGAATGAATTCTCACCCGAATAGAGATAATCTCTGTGCTCTTTGGCCTCACGGATACGTTGGTAAACCTTCCTCACATTGTCCTGTTCCTCGGTCCAGCTGATTTTATATTTCCTGACCTCGGATATCAGATCCTTGTTTTCGCGAAGTTTTGCAACAACCTGGTTATTAATAAATTTGGCGACGGGATTGAGTTCCTCGTAGGTAGGATAAAACTTGTTCTTAGCCTCTTCCATCCTGCGGATATAGAAGTCGATCACTTCAAGAAAAAAAGAGATCTGGATGAAATAGAGTTCAGTGAGTTTGTCAATACTTGTCAGGAGGTTCTTCTCTGCCATTTCAATCCGGGGCTCTCCTCCCTGAAAATAGGCGTATAATCCCTGAAGAACTTTGATTCTGAAATGTCTCCGGCCTAACATAATTCGACTATGAAAAAGAACATGGTTGAGGCTGTTGTGTATTGACCTGCAAAGCTACGCATTTCATTGAAATAAACTTTTTGTTTCAAATAATATTTTTATTTTTGCGTTCTAACCAAAACTTGTTAAAAAAATGGAAGAGAACGAAAAGAAAGACAGGGAGAGAGGCGAAATCTTTTCGAAGGCTGTCAGGGCAGGGAAACGCACTTACTTTTTTGATGTTAAAGCGACGATCTCTGATGAGTATTACCTTACCATTACCGAAAGCAAGAGACGATTTAATAACGACCAGGGTAAGTTCTTCTACGAAAAGCATAAATTATTCCTGTACAAGGAAGATTTTCAAAAATTTACGGAAGGGCTCACGAACGTTATTGATTATATAAAAAGTGAACAGGCCATGCCTGAACCACGCGAAGAGGTTTCAAGAGACTCGTTTGCTGAAGAGAATACAGTGAAGAATAAACACACGGATATCAGTTTTGAAGATCTCACTTCAGAAACTGACGACGAGTAACTCAAGAACCGATAACAGACCTTCAAGCTGTCCAGTGGGCGGCTTGTTTTGTTACCCGAAAACTTATCAACATCTTTGAAGGTCTCGTCTTTAAAATGTATTTTTGCACCTATGGGAAAAGTCATTGCCATTGCCAATCAGAAAGGAGGGGTGGGTAAGACCACCTCAGCCATTAACCTGGCTGCCGGCCTTGCGGTGCTGGAGCATAAAACCCTGATCATTGACGCTGATCCTCAGGCAAATGCTACTTCCGGAGTAGGTTTTGATCCAAGAAACATCAAAACAAGCATTTATGAGTGCATCATGGATGATGTGAACCCACGCAACATCATCCTCAACACCTCCACTCCATATCTCGACCTGCTTCCTGCACATATTGACCTGGTAGGCGCGGAGATCGAGATGATCAATATGCCGAACAGGGAAAAGATGATGCGTAAGGTAATCGCAACAATCAAAGATGATTATAGTTTTATCCTGATCGATTGCTCCCCGTCACTTGGCCTGATCACCGTGAATGCGCTTACGGCTGCCGATTCTGTTATCGTTCCGGTGCAATGTGAGTATTTTGCCCTCGAAGGACTGGGAAAATTACTGAATACCATTAAGATAGTTCAAGCCAGGCTCAATCCTGATCTGGATATTGAAGGGATCCTGCTTACGATGTACGACAGTCGCCTGAACCTCTCCAAGCAGGTGGCAGAAGAGGTACAGACCCACTTTCATCAACTGGTTTTTGAGACTTTGATTCAACGCAATATTAAGCTGAGTGAAGCCCCCAGTTACGGTGACACGATCATGGTCCATGATATCAATAGTACGGGGGCCACCAATTACCTGAATCTGGCCCGCGAAATCCTGCAAAAAAATGAACTTACCCGGATCTCCAATTCGGAAAAACAACTAGAGGTCTGATATGTCTGGAAAGAAAAAAGCGCTTGGCAGGGGTTTGAGTGCACTACTTGAAGGGAGTGATCTTGAACAGGCTCCCAGAGAGGTGCAGGTCAACCAACTCGTTGGATCAGTTGCCATGATCCGGATTGAAGATATCGAATCCAACCCATTCCAACCACGGACCGATTTTGACCGAACCGAACTGGCTGACCTGGCCATGTCGATCCAGCACCAGGGAATCATTCAGCCAGTCACCCTGCGAAAAATTGGCAACGACCGATTCCAGCTGATCGCCGGAGAGCGAAGGTTGAAAGCAGCGCGTGTAGCCGGCCTTACTGAGATCCCTGCTTACATCCGGGTTGCCAACGATGAGCAGATGCTTGAAATGGCACTGGTAGAAAACATTCAGCGAGAAGACCTCAACCCGATCGAAGTGGGAATCAGCTTCCAGCGATTGATGGAAGAGTGTCAGATCAAACAGGAAGAGCTTAGCCAAAGGGTTGGCAAAGACAGGTCGACAATTTCCAACTATGTGCGACTGCTTAAACTCCCGGCAGAGATCCAGATCGCTATCAGAGAGAAAAAGATCACAATGGGACATGCCCGGGCGCTGATAACACTTGAGAATACCTCCCTTCAACTCCGGATATTCAACCAGACCCTGTCAAAAAGCCTATCTGTTAGAGAGGTAGAAGCACTTGTAAGGTCAGCCGGCACACCCAGCTCCCCGATTCCGAAAAGACCACAAGAGGAAATCGATCCAAACCTTAAGCAGAAAAAGGAACGGTTGAATGCCCGGCTCCATACTCAGATTAAGCTGCAGATGAACAAGAAAGGTGCGGGCACCATAACGATTCCGTTTCGTTCGGAAGAGGAGTTGAATAAGATTTTTAACCTGCTTGAACCATAAACCACATAGGCAACCCCCCGTGCGCCGTTCATTATTTCAGATCCTCCTTGTTTTAAACATGTTCTCCGGAATATGGTTTATTGATTCCGCTACAGCGCAAGCCAAAACGGATTCTGTTCCGATTGCTGACTCAATACTTACGAAAAAGCATAATCCGCGAAAAGCAACGATCTATTCTACGCTGGTTCCCGGACTAGGACAGATATACAACCGGAAATACTGGAAACTTCCGATTCTGTACGCCGGGTTCGGGGTAATGGGATACTTCATCTATACCAACACTGACAGCTACCTTGATTACCGCTGTGCTTATATTGAGCGCATAAATGGAAATTACAACGGGAATTACTCCGAGCTGGTAAATAAGTATAATGAAAGTGAGTTACTGAGTGCCGCGGAATATTACCGGAGAAACCTGGAGATCAGTGTTCTGATTACAGCATTGTGGTATGTCTTGAACATCATCGATGCCACTGTGGATGCGCATCTATATACATATAATATCAATGAAAACCTGTCGCTCCGTGTAACCCCTGACCTGCTCCCACCGGCTACTGCATTTCGGGTTCAGCCAGGCATCAAGGTAAGTTTTCGTTTTTAATCAGAATCAATCATATGAAAGTTGCACTGCTTGGATATGGTAAAATGGGAAGGGAGATTGAAAAGCTCGCCACTGAGAAAGGGTATGAAATCATCCTTGCAATCGATCAGCCCGAAGCGTGGGGAACCGATTTTCCTGCGTTGAGCAACGCCGATGTGGCGATCGACTTCTCCACTCCCGAAAGTGTAGTTGATAATATCCATTATTGTTTTGATGCCGGAGTGCCAATCGTTGTTGGTACGACAGGCTGGCATGAGCTGATTGATGAGATTCGTACCGAATGCATAGTCAGAGGGCAAAGCCTTTTCTGGGCGCCCAACTTTAGCATCGGTGTCAACATCTTCTTCGAACTGAACCGTAAATTGGCATCCCTCATGTCTAATTGGCCTGATTACGAAATATCTCTGGAGGAGACACATCATCTTCAAAAACTCGATGCGCCAAGCGGTACTGCAATCGTCCTTGCCAATGACATCATTCGTAATCACGGAAGAAAAGAGAAATGGGTGAAAGAGACGACAGAAAATCCGGGTGACCTGGAAATACTCTCTCATCGTGTTGAAGAGGTAACAGGTAGGCACAAAATTGTTTACGAATCCCAGGAAGATACGATCGAGATCATCCATACGGCGAAAAACAGGCGTGGATTTGCACAGGGAGCTATTCTGGCCGCAGAGTGGCTGGTTGGGAAAAAAGGTTTTTTTGAGATGAAAAACCTGCTGGAAACTCCGGCGCCAGAGTAACCCTTAATTTGATACACGAAAATCTTAAATAGTACGTTTGATAAGCAACCAATTACATCTATTATGAATATATACCTGATCCTGTCCATCTTTTTTTCCCTTCTCTCTATTGTCGGACTTTGGGCTATCTTCGAGAAAGCGGGTCAAAAAGGATGGACCATCCTCATTCCCTTCTATAATTTTTATATCTGGCTGAAAATCATCAAGAAACCAATCTGGTGGTACATCTTTCTCCTGATTCCTTTCATCAACGTCTTTGTTGTCCTTCTCATGATCGTTGAGATTGCGAAATGTTTTGGAAAATATGGATTGGGACAACAGGCACTGGCGGTACTTTTCCCGTTCGCCTACCTCCCCTACCTCGGATTCGCGCACCATGAGCACTATACCGATCCCGACGAAGCCACCCCCCCGAAGAAGGGCTTTGTGAGAGAATGGGTTGACGCCATCATCTTTGCCGTCATTGCAGCCAGTATCATTCGCATCTTCCTGGTTGAAGCCTATACCATCCCCACATCTTCCATGGAGAAGAGCCTGCTGATCGGCGACTACCTTTTCGTCAGCAAGATCCACATCGGAGCCAGGGTTCCCAATACCCCGCTCTCGTTTCCATTTGTTCACCACACCATGCCCCTCACCGCTAGCACTAAGTCGTACCTCGAATGGATTGAACTTCCATACCGCCGCTTTCCGGGATGGTCGACAATTGATAACATGGATGTGATCGTCTTTAATTACCCCGACGGGGATACCCTATCTACCAAATTTCAGAGTAAAGCGAGTTACTACCAACTGGTCAGGCAGTTCGGAAGGGATAACGTGTGGAGAAACAAACAGTACTTCGGGGACATCATTGCCCGGCCGGTTGATAAACGGGAGAACTTTATCAAACGATGTATCGGCATTGCCGGCGATACCATTGAGATCATCAGGAGGGTGGTTTACATCAATGGGAAAGAGGAGCAAAATCCTGGGGAAAGACAGTTCAAATACATGGTAAGAACCGACGGATCCTCTATCAACACACGGAATCTGGAAAAGCTAGGCATCACTGAACAGGTAGCTACTGACAACAAGGGAAATTATGAGATGACGCTGACCGATGAAGCAGTTGAAAAGTTGAAAAATTATAGCAACGTAAGGCTCATAGAACCTATGATCATCCCTCGCGGATATAGTGATCCCAACATTTTCCCCCACGACTCAGCATACCATTGGAACGTAGACAATTTCGGACCCATCGTAGTGCCTAAAAAAGGAACTACTGTGTTGCTGACAGTGGCAAACCTTCCATTGTATAAGCGTATCATTGATGTATTTGAAAACAACGACCTGGATGTCCGTGACAACATTATCTATATCAATGGGAAACAGGCCGACAGCTATACCTTTAAGATGGACTACTTCTGGATGATGGGTGATAATCGTCATAATTCAGCCGACTCACGCTACTGGGGCTTTGTTCCGGAAGACCACGTTGTAGGAGAAGCTGTCTTCGTTTGGCTATCACTTGACGACACGAAGAGCCTGTTCGACGGGAAAATCCGATGGGACAAACTCATGAGAATTGTAAAATAACTACATTTGTATCAACCCGAAAAAACTCAAATCTATCCTACTATGAAACAAAGAGAATATCTCCGGATGACCATCATAACGATCCTGATGGTGATGGTAGTTTCTACCTTTGCAAGCCCAAAATCCTTCGAAGGCGTAGTAACTTACAAGATAACTTATCCTGATAATAAGTTCTCGGAAAGCCAGATGGCTATGTTCCCTAAAGTGATGACAATTACCATCAAAGGGGATAAAGCCAAATCGGAGATCCAGACCCCCATGGGGGCACAGGTTGAGATCACCAACTATACAGAAAAAAGCAAAGTGGGCCTAATCAATATGATGGGACAGAAATATGCGATCCCCGAAACTACGGAGCAGATCATGAATGATTTGAAAGACGAGCCCGTAGCAGAGGTACAAATTACGGGTGAGACCAAGACCATTGCAGGATATACTTGTAAAAAGGCAGTTGTGTCTGTGACTGAAAATGGGTCTAAAACGACCTATGAGGTTTGGTTCAGCGAAGATTTTGGCGCCGAGAACCCCAATTTTGATAATCCTCTCTATAAAGATATTGATGGCGTTCTGCTGGAGTTCTCTATGATTACACCTCAGTTCACCATGGTATTCTCTGCAATCTCCGTTGAAAAAAAGAGTATCTCGAATAAGGAATTTGAAATTCCTGCTGATTATACAGTAACCACCAAAGAGGAACTTCAATCCAAAATGGGTGGTGGAATGTAATGAATCGCTATGGCTAAAAAGGCGAAACCAAAAAAGGAACCTAAGAATACCAAAGAAGAGCTGACGAAAGAGGAGCTTGCAAAAAGGGATCAGAAGCTCAGGGTCCTGGGCCTGTTTCTCCTCCTGTTCGGTCTGTTCCTTCTATTCTCCTTTCTCTCATGGTTTCAGTCGTGGAAGGTTGATTATAATTTTGCCGACACCAACTTTAAACACTTCTCCTTCAGCTATTTCTTTGACAAGAGTGTCCATGTTGAGAACTGGATGGGAAAGACCGGAGCGCTTGCCGCCTACCTCTTTATCACCAAATGGTTCGGTATCTCCTCTCTTTTTGTCGTCCTCGTTGTACTTGTTACGGGAGTCAGGCTCTTTTTTCATTACACTCAGATCCCCCTATCCACCACAGTAAAATACGCCTTCTTCGGCATCCTCTGGTTTCCTGTTTTTTTGGGATTACTGTTTCCATCCAATGACATCCTCGGCGGTGTATACGGCTACCAGATGAATGTTTGGTTCATGGAGTATCTGGGTTTCTCAGGATTGATTTTACTGTTGATTTTCACCGGACTTAGCTTTTCAATTCTGGCATTCAACATTCCTTTCAGATGGATACATCCCTCCCCTCCAAAAATCATCAGGGAAGAAGATGAATCAAAAATAGACCTACCTGTAACGAAGTTGAAAGAAAAAATTCCTGAACCGATTTCCCCGGATGATGGATTTTTACCGACAACGCCTCACGCCGACATAGAACTCCAGATCGAGCATCCCACCGGTGAATCAGACGAAACTTTCGTTGATGGTGAGCACTACGGAATTGACTCACTGTACGACCCAACACTTGAGTTGAGAAATTACAAATTTCCTCCTCTAAAGCTATTGAGTGATTACGGCGGCGATGCACAGAATGTGAATAAGGATGAACTCGAGGCAAATAAAGACCGGATCGTCGAGACACTCAGCAACTATGATATCCGGATCCAGAAGATCAAAGCTACGATAGGCCCGGCCGTTACCCTTTATGAGATCGTCCCGGAAGCCGGCATCAGGATCTCACGGATAAAGAATCTGGAAGATGATATTGCCCTTGGGTTGGCGGCCCTGGGAATCAGGATCATTGCACCAATCCCGGGAAGAGGCACAATCGGAATTGAGGTTCCCAACCAGAACCCGGAAATCGTCTCCATTAAGTCAATGCTGGCTTCTGAGAAATTCAGAAATTCCCCGTTTGAGTTACCGTTTGTGCTGGGAAAAACCATCTCTAACGAGACCTTCATTGCCGACCTTACCAGGATGCCTCACCTTCTGATGGCAGGGGCAACCGGACAGGGGAAATCGGTTGGGCTGAATGCTATCATTACCTCATTTCTTTACAAGAAACACCCTGCGACGGTCAAGTTCGTTCTGATCGATCCGAAGAAAGTGGAGCTCACTCTGTACTCCAAAATAGAACGCCACTACCTGGCCAAGCTTCCTGATTCGGAGGACGCGATCATCACCGACACGAAGAGAGTGATCCGAACCCTCAACTCCCTGAATATTGAGATGGATTCCCGTTACGATCTCCTCCGGGATGCCCAGGTTAGAAATGTTAAGGAGTACAATGAAAAATTTCTTATACGGAAGTTAAATCCCAACGACGGACATAAGTTTTTACCTTACATCGTGGTAATTATAGATGAATTTGCCGATCTGATCATGACAGCCGGCAGGGAAATTGAGACCCCATTGACCAGGTTGGCACAATTAGCCAGAGCTACCGGAATCCATCTGATCATCGCCACACAGAGGCCTTCAGTGAACATCATTACTGGCACCATCAAAGCTAACTTCCCGGCCCGTATTGCTTTCCGGGTGATTTCGAAAATCGACAGCCGTACTATCCTTGACAGCAGCGGGGCCGATCAACTCATTGGCCGTGGCGACATGCTGCTCTCTACCGGCAGCGATCTTATCAGGCTACAATGCGCTTTCGTGGATACTCCTGAAGTGGATAAAGTGACCGAATACATTGGATCACAACGCGGATATCCTGATGCCTTCCACCTACCCGAATATTATGATGAAGAAAATGGAAGTGGGAAAGAGTTTGACCCGAACGAACGGGATGAGCTCTTCGCTGAAGCTGCACGCCTGGTTACCCAGCATCAACATGGATCCACTTCTCTGATTCAACGAAAGCTAAAACTGGGATACAACCGTGCCGGGCGGATCATAGACCAGCTGGAATCAGCTGGTATCGTGGGACATTTTGAAGGAAGCAAAGCCAGAGAAGTGAAATTTAAGGACATGGGGGCACTCGATTCGTACCTGAATAATTTAGCAGATGAATAGAATCATGAATCCATGAAACAAATATAAACCGGCGGATTAACCCGCCGGCTCATACAGGGAAATTACTGTTTTTAATAAAAATGACGATATGAAACAACTACTTGGAATTATCCTAACAATCAGCTGCCTAAACCTGTTTGCACAGAAAGATGATAAAGCAACAACACTGTTGGAGGAGGTCAGTAACAAAACCAAGTCCTACTCTTCAATCAAAGCCGATTTCTCCTATTCAATGGATAACAAAGCGGCCAAGATTCATGAAACAAAAACGGGGACACTGCTTGTCTCAGGCCAAAAATACAAGGTCAATGTTGCCGGTCAGGAAGTTTTTTGTGACGGTCAAACCGTTTGGACCTATATCGGAGAATCCAACGAGGTTCAGGTCAATGAAATGGACACGCGAAAGGAGGCCATCACTCCCACCAACATCCTGACATCGTACAACACGAATTATCAATCGCGCATTATTCAGGACAACGATGCAGCTGATCCAACCCTGGAGGCTGTTGAACTGATTCCCTTTACTCAGGGAAATTACGAGAAAGTAATCGTCATCATCGATAAAAAACTAAAACAGATAAAATCCTTTAAAATTTTTGACAGGAACGGCAATATTTTTACCTATAAAGTCAATCGTTTTTTGACTGATGTCCCGGTTAAACCCTCCGATTTTGTCTTCAACGAAGATGATCACGACAATGTGGAAGTGATTGACATGAGATAGATTATGATCCATCCCAAGGTGCATGATCCCTTATTATTAAAGAAAATCTCCTTAGAGATCCGCAGGTCTGTTATAACTACTCTTTCCATTGCAGGATCCGGGCATTTGGGTGCATCACTGGGATTAGCCGATCTTTTTACCTGTCTCTACTTCTCGGTTCTGAATCATGACCCTAATGATCCCAAATTTCCCGGGCGTGACCGATTGATTCTCTCTATCGGACATGTAGCTCCTGTCCTTTATACAACTCTTGCCCATGTTGGATATTTCCCTGAAGAGGAGCTGACAACTCTTCGAAAACTGGGAAGTCGGCTCCAGGGACATCCGGGGCGTGAACATAACTTGCCCGGGTTAGAGTTATCTGCCGGTTCACTTGGGCAAGGACTCTCAGTTTCTGTTGGCCGTGCCCTTGTAGCTAAGATGGATAATGAAATGTGGCGTGTCTATTGTATTCTGGGCGATGGCGAACTCCAGGAAGGATCTGTATGGGAAGCGTCGATGGCAGCTGCCCATCTGAAACTTGACAATCTGATTGCCATTGTCGACCGAAATGGAGTTCAGATTGATGGAAAGACAGAAAAAGTCATGGCCCTGGAACCTCTTAAAGAGAAATGGCGGGCGTTTGGCTGGGAGGTGGTAGAGTGCGATGGAAACAACCATGAGGATCTGCTTACAAGTTTTCACCTGGCACAGCAGGTCACTGGGAAGCCGGTAGTCATTCTTGCCTATACAAAAATGGGGAAAGGCGTGCGATCAATTGAAGGTGATTACCACTGGCATGGGAAAGCCCCATCCAATCGTGAGGCAGCCGTGTTTCTTAAGCAGTTGGAGGAGGACGCGGGATGAGCAGAAGGTACGTCAACCATGGTGACAGACCAACCAAAGCAGGATTTGGAGAGGGGCTCCTTGCATCCGGGAAAATTGTCACTGCGAGTGGAGCGAAGCATAGGCATCCGGAAGTAATCGCTATTGGAGCCGATATCACTGCATCCGTTGGCGTTGACCTATTCGCCGAACGGTTTCCGAAGCAGTTCGTTTCCCTGGGTATTGCTGAACAAAATTGTGTGGGTGTGGCTGCCGGGCTTGCATTGGAAGGAAAGATCCCGGTATTTGCCACCTATGGTGTTTTTGCCGCATTGAGAACAACCGATCAGATCAGGGTTTCGGTCTGTTACAACAACCTTCACGTGGTAATCGGAGGTGCGCACGCCGGACTCTCCGTTGGACCCGATGGAGCCACCCATCAGTCATTGGAAGATTTGGCAGTGATGCGGGTTCTACCTAACATGACAGTATTATCACCTTGTGATGCCACGCAGACTAAAATCGCTACACAGCATGCAATTCGCCAGGTTCAGGGGCCAGTTTACATCCGCTTTGGGCGGGCTTCCATGCCCGATTTCACCAGCGAGAAGCAGTTGTTTGAGGTGGGGAAAGGGCAACTCCTTCATCCCGGCAAAGATGTATCCATTTTCGCAACTGGGCATATGGTATGGGAAGCCCTTCAGGCTGCATACCTCCTGATGGAGGAAGGCATCCATGCAAAGGTCATCAACATCCACACAATCAAACCAATAGACCGGGATATCATGATACAAGCGGCACGGGAAACGAGAGCAGTAATCACGGCTGAAGAGCACCAGGTGACAGGAGGCCTGGGTAGTGCTGTTGCTGAAGTACTGGCCGAAGAGTGCCCGGTACCCATGAAATTTATCGGGATGCCCGATTGCTTTGGAGAATCGGGCCAGCCAAATGAACTGATGAATAAATATGGACTTACACGCCTGGCGATCATCCAGGCTGTCAAAACAGTTATAACCTTAAAATCTAAACCATGAAAACCACATTCGTGTTATTAACATGTTTGTTAATCTCAACTCCTTGCCTTCACTCTCAGGATTGCCTGGCTCCGGTAAAATCCGATAAAACCTGGGGATACCTCAACAAAGAGGGCCAGTCTATAATAGCAACGCAATTCACTCAAGCCTGGCAATTCTCCGAAGGGTTGGCAAGCGCAAGAACAGGCAAACTTTACGGGTACATCGATAAAACAGGAGCATTTAAAATTCCCGAACAATTTATCCGTGCTGAACTTTTCAGCGAAGGGTTAGCACGGGTGAGGCCTGAAGGCAAAGATGATTTGTGGGGATATATCAATAAAATCGGAGAGGTAATAATCGCTCCGCAATTTAACAGAGCCCAGAACTTCAGCGAAGGTGTTGCCGGAGTTAAAGTTGGTAAGCTATGGGGATACATTGACCAGTTTGGCAAATGGTTGATTGAACCAAAATATGAATATGCCGAACCGTTCCACCAGGGATTGGCCCGGATTAAAATTGATAAACAAGTTGGATTCATCAACCAGGACGGTCTGGTCGTTATCGAACCAACGTTCGAGAACGCCCGGGATTTCTCAGAAGGATTGGCCCGGGTCAAAGTTGGTAAAACATGGGGATTCATCGATAAAACAGGAACCCTGGTCATACCTGCAACATTTGAGTATGCAGGTTTCTTTTCCGAAGGACTTGCTTGTGTAAGACAAGATGGCAAATGGGGCTACATCAACAAACAGGGAGACTGGATTATCGATCCGGCGATTCAAAAAGTATCGGGTGTTGCAGAGTGGAGCAATAACAGGTATGCATCCGAATTTATGATAGCAGCTACCTCTCCGGATAAAAAATGGGGATTCCTGGATCTATTCGGCAATGTCGTCATCCCTTATCAGTGGGTGAAAGTAGAACCTTTTCAGTGCGGACTGGCTGCCGTATATAATGGAACTCTCTGGGGATTTGTTGACAAAAAGGGGACCCTGGTGATTCCATACCGGTTTGATAATATCAGGAGCTTTTCAAAATAATCCCGGCAGGATACTCTACTTCTGTCAGGAATAATCCCGAGGCAGGAACGGATTCGCCAGCGCCAGAACGGTTTTTACCAGCCACAATCTGCCGGAATTCGTCAAACGTGATCTTCCCGGTGCCCAGTCCCAGCAGCGTACCTACAATAGCCCGTACCATATTTCTGAGGAAACGATCGGCCCGGATAGTGAAAACAAGTTTATCCCCATGTTGTTCCCACCTTGCATGAGTGATTCTGCAAATGTTTGTTTTCGTATCAGCATTGACCTTGGAGAAGGAGGTGAAATCGCTTACGGATAGCAGGAATTTAGCTCCTTTATTCATCGATTCAACATCCAGATTTACAAATAGATAGTAAGTGTAACTAACCTGAAATGGATCTTTAATACGGGTGATTACATACTGATATGTTCGGGCTGTTGCACTAAACCTAGCATGGATCCTGGGCTTAACAGGGAAGATGTCGTACACCACAATGTCATTCTCCAGAAAACCGTTCAGCTGATAAACAAGTTTTTTGGACTCTTGTTGATCAATCTGCCGGAGAATTTCAAAATGTGCGTAAAACTCCCGGGCGTGTACTCCGGCATCGGTCCGGCCACAACCTGTGAGTTTGACCGGTTCCCGTAAAATCATTGAACACGCTTCGCCCAGCACCTGCTGCAGCGTCCGCGCATTTCGCTGGATCTGCCACCCATGGTAACGGGTTCCGTCAAACGCTAGTTTTATGAAATAACGAATCATGGTTCTGGTTGCTGATTGCTGGTTTCGTCTTTGTATATTGATCGCACATTCCTTCGGGGAAATAGCGGCTGAAAAATCCGGATGCCCCAGTCAATAAAATAGTTGATAAATTTGTCGCCATTGCTCCAGGGATAATGACAGAACTGATTACCAAATGAAATACGCCTCCTTTGTTGGCAAAGAACGTTTGCGTCATGGAAAATCAAAAATAGTCAAAAACATCCGGAGGAAAAATAATCAGGCCGATTCCATAGCAGATTGAATGAATTGCTATCAACCCTAGCACCCATTTAAGACCAGGACAAAAGGAAAAGATCTCATACAGGAAAAGATTACATATGATAGTAAAATTAATAAATAATCGTAGATGTCCCTGTTTTATTGTTTATTTTTTCACAATAAGCAATTCTCTTTTAAAAAAACCATGAAAGACGTGTTCTGATATCTAAATTTTATCTATTTTTGTCGCCAGTTGTTAGTTTATTAACAAATGATAAATCACGTAAATATGACAAACGAACATCTAATCAGAGATTTGGTTGAAAAATACGGCAGAAGCCGGACGGCGTTAATGCCTATCCTGCAAGGTGTTGTGGAGGTTAATAATTTCATCTCGGACTCCGACATGACCGAGATTGCTAAAGAACTTGACCTATCAGCTGCCCAAGTATTTGGGACGGCGACATTTTACTCGTTTCTATCAACCAAACCCCTTGGCAAGTATGTGATCCGTGTCTGCAAGACCATCACATGCGACATGCACGGTAAAAAGAAGATCATACAAACAATTGAAGAGATGCTCAAGATAAAGGTTGGTGAGACGACTCCAAACAAGAAATTTTCCCTTTTGGAAACCAATTGCCTTGGTTGGTGTCACGAAGGACCTGCCATGCTTATCAATGATAAGCCATTTACTGGGCTTACACCTGAGCGGGTTCACGACATTATCAGTGATTACATCAGTCAGTCATAATAAAAAATAAAAAAAATAAACCCATGTCAGAATCAAAACTGAAAAGAGTAGACCTCATTTTCGGCGAATATTCAAGCGCAAAATATAAAGTGCTGGCCGACACTCTCAAACGGTCGAACGATGATATCCTGGAAGACCTGATGGAATCGGGACTCAAGGGACGTGGAGGAGCTGGTTTTCCTACCGCCATGAAATGGAAACTTGCTGCTGACGAAAAGTCGAATGAAAAATATGTTATCTGCAATGCAGATGAGGGAGAACCTGGAACGTTTAAAGACCGTGAGATCCTTACCCGTGTTCCACGGAAGGTTTTCTCTGGAATGGCCATTTGCGGAAAAGTGATCGGAGCGCAAAAAGGATATATATATCTACGTGGGGAGTACAAATTCCTTTTACCGGAACTGACGCGTGAGCTGGAACAGTATAATGAGCACCTCAGTAAGATGGGATTTGATTTTCCGATTGAAATTAAACTTGGAAGCGGTGCTTATATCTGCGGAGAAGAGAGTGCCCTTTTTGAGTCGATGGAGGGATTTCGTGGTGAACCACGCAACAAACCCCCCTACCCCACTACCGTTGGTTTTATGGGAAAACCAACGGTGATCAACAACGTGGAGACCTTCGTCAATGTTGTCATGATCATGCGACTTGGACCGGTTCAGTTCAAATTGCTGGGAACAACCGATTCACGCGGGTCTAAGGTCTTCTCTGTCTCCGGAGATACTCCTATCCCAGGAATCTATGAGCTGGAGCTGGGGATGCCATTGGAACAATTTGTAGATGAGTTTGGCGATGGTGATACCAAAGCAGTCCAGGTTGGAGGCGCTTCAGGATTTTGTGTGCCAAGGAAGAAGTTCAAGGAGACTGTTATCGGATTTGAGGGTGTTCCTACAGGAGGATCCATGATGTTATTCAACAGTTCCCGTTCAATGTACAACGTACTTCATAACTACCTCGATTTCTTTGAAGAGGAGTCGTGCGGTCAGTGTACTCCCTGCCGGGTTGGCTGTCAGCAACTTCTGAAAGGAATCGTCGCTGTAAAAAAAGGAGACAAACAAGCGATCTACCTAGAACAGCTTTTAAAACTTTCGGAAAGCATGAAGATCACGGCTAAATGTGGCCTCGGACAATCGGTAGCCAACTCATTCTCCTCCATTGTCAATAACTTCAAAGAGGAGATGATCTATTAGTCAATTATTAACCTGAAAATACGGAAATAAGATATGTCTAAGAAAATAAATTTAACCATTGACGGAATCAAGGTATCGGTTGACACTGGCACTACCATTCTGAATGCCGCCAGTAAACTTAACATCCATATTCCAACTCTCTGCTTTCATGAAGATCTGTGTATAGCAGGGAACTGCCGGGTGTGCGTTGTTGAACAGGAAAACTCAAGAACCCTGCCGGCTGCCTGTGCCACGCCTGTTTCAGAAGGGATGGTGATTCACACCAACAGTGGTAAAGTTCGCGTTGCACGGAAACACATTGTTGAACTGCTTTTGTCAGAACACAATGCCGACTGTACAAAATGTTATAAAAACGGGAATTGCGAATTACAATCTCTTGCTTCTCAGATGCTTACAGGAGATCATATGTTTCTCGACCTGGTCCAGGAAAGACAATACACGATCGATGTATTCAACTCCGCGATCGTCAAGGATGATAGTCGCTGTATCCGCTGCCAGCGCTGTGTAAGGACATGCGAAGAATTGCAAAATGTGAGTGCATTGAGTGTTGCCTACCGTGGGAACAAGATGAAAATCTCGACCTTTTTCGAACACCCGCTTTTTGAGGTAGTTTGCACTAATTGTGGACAGTGCGTAAACCGTTGTCCGACCGGAGCGCTGATCGAACGGAATTATGTTGATCAGGTATGGGATGCTATATACGATCCTACCAAACATGTGGTTGTACAAACTGCACCTGCCGTACGTATCGCCCTGGGAGAATCTCTTGGAATGCCCGCTGGTAAGATTGTCACCGGTAAAATGGTCACCGCTCTTAAACGGTTAGGGTTCGACTCTGTGCTTGACACAGACTTCGCGGCTGACCTCACAATCATTGAAGAGGGTCATGAACTTCTGGAAAGACTCAAACGGGCGCTGGTGGATAAAGATCCAAAAGTAGCACTTCCAATGGCTACTTCCTGCTCCCCTGGATGGATAAAATTTCTGGAGCACACATTCCCGGAATTGCTGTCAAATCTCTCTACCTGCAAATCACCGCAGCAGATGTTTGGTGCCCTGGTGAAGACATATTATGCACAGAAAAAGAAACTGGACCCAAAGAATATCGTCTCCGTATCTATCATGCCATGTACTGCCAAGAAGTTTGAAGCTGATCGTCCAGAAATGCGTTCCAGTGGGTATAAAGATGTAGACTATGTACTCACCACCCGTGAGCTGGCTATCATGGTTACCCAGGCCGGTCTTGAGTTTGATAAACTTCCCGATAGTAATTTTGATAGCATCATGGGAGCTTCCACAGGAGCAGCCGTGATCTTTGGGACTACCGGTGGCGTAATGGAAGCAGCTATTAGAACCGTTTATGAAGTGGTAACCGGAAGGGAAGTCCCATTTGAGAGCCTCAATATCACCCCGGTCCGGGGTACCGAAGGAGAGGTTCGTGAGGCTTCCTTGTTGATCAATAAAACCAAACCTGAGTTCAGATTTCTGGAGGGTGTGGAGCTTAAATGCGTGGTTGCAAACGGTTTAGCATATGCCAAGCAGGTGATGCAGAACGTTAAGGAGGGAAAAGCCAACTATCACTTTATCGAGATCATGGCTTGTCCAGGCGGATGTTTGGGTGGTGGTGGACAACCAATTCCTACAAACAAAGAGATCCGTTCCAAAAGAAAAGAGGCTATTTATGAAGAAGATATGGGAATGCCCCTCAGAAAATCTCATGAGAACCCTGATGTACAGGAGATCTACAAAGAGTTCCTGGTGAAGCCACTCGGGCATAAATCTCACGAACTACTCCATACTAACTATACTCCACGAAAGCGATACTAGAGGAAGTTTTGTACCTTTACAACCACGTGATCCACACTGGTTCTGCATGAAGCTACCTCCAATCGCCATCTACTGTTCCTCAGGAAGCTGGGGCGGACTTGAAATGAATACTGCCAGGCTAGTCCGCTGGATGTTTGAAAGGCATCATCGTGTGACCCTTTTCTGCCTTCAGGATTCTCCCCTTGCAAAGCATGCTGCTGCCGAAAATGTTCCTTTACGATTTATTTCCAGGAATAAGCGCTACTTCGACCTCCCGAGGGCATATGTAATTACAAAGGAGCTGGGCCGTCTCAAAATCAAGATTCTGCTTCTTGTTGATAACCGGGACCTTGACTTTGGAGGACTGGTAAAACTGCTGAGCGGTAACCGGATCCGGTTGATTTACCAGCAACATATGCGCCTTGGTATCACAAAAAAAGACCCTATCCACACACTCCGACTCCGCCAGTTGGATGCCTGGATCACATTGCTACCCTATATGAAAGAGGAGATCCGCATCAAGACCCATTTCCCGGAAAAAAGAATTCATTTGATCCCGCTGGGTCTTGAGGTTAGCGCTCTTCGTGCAACTCTGCCTACAAAACAACTGGCTAGACAGCAGCTTGATCTGCCAGCTGACGGGCTGATAATCGGCATCCTGGGACGCCTGGATCCTCAGAAAGGACAGCATCTGGTCATTGAAGCCATCAATTTATTGAAGCTACAAGGAGTGCCCTGTACCCTCCTGATCATGGGTGAATCTACCAAAAATGAAGGAGAGACCTATTTGAATGAGTTGCATAAGTTGGTTTCAATATGTGAATTGGAGAAGAATATTTTTTTTCGGGGATACCAGCAGGATGTAGCTTGTTTTTATGCCAGTATCGATCTCTTTGTGCTTGGCTCATATGAAGAGACTTATGGTATGGTTACGATTGAAGCGATGCTTTGCGGGGTTCCTGTTGTAGGCTCACGGGCCGGAGGCACAACTGAATTACTGGACAATGAAGCTTATGGGTGGCTCTATCAGCCACAAGACCCGGTTGATATGGCAGCAGCCATCAACCAGGCAGTTGGAGACCAAGAAAGGATGAAACAGGTGGCCAACCATGCACAACAACATGCCTCAGCAACTTATTCACACACAGAAGAGTGTTTGAAAATCGAACACCTCTTGCAATCAATGAGTTAGCGTTAAAGAAAAGAAAAAGCCTCAACGGACTCTCCTGAGCGTTGAGGCTGTCGGGAAAGGTCATGTATCAGAATCTACTCTGACTTCTCCTCTTTTTCAATATTTCTTTCGATAAAGACCTCCCTTTTGATCTTTGGTGGAGGCGGAGGGGAAGGTATATCACCGTGCCAGATGAAGATATCTTCGTCATGATTAAAAATGATGTCATCCGAGATCTCGATGGTAATCCGTTTTCCGTTTTTAGTCTCTTTGATCTTGTAGCTTTTAACAGCACTCATCGGGATATCTCCCAGCACATCAGAGAGGCTCTCTCCCTTTTTCGGAGGTTTGACCCGAAAGGCTTCACGACATCGTTCAGGGGGACCGTAAAAATGGAAGTTCCCAGGCCGATTGAAGTGTTCACGATGACGAGCGCCCCTGGCATTCCGGTAAAAATTTCCTCTTTTGGATATATCGATGTAGGTATCTTGCAAAGAGGATTGAACCTCTTGCATCGCTTTCTCCAACTCCTCCCCATCGAGTTCAATGTCTAACTGATTCAGGTATTTCCCCATTTTCTTCATCTGTGCATGGTACTGCTTCATTGCCTGCTGAAATTGCTCCATGCTCTCTTCATCATCCAGGATAAATGTCGTATCAATGGATACCGATTCCCCATCTTCATCCATATCCAACTTGATTTTCATAACCTTTTGTGGTTTCTTGGCTACGGTATCCTGACCAGAACTGCTTCTGATAAACAGGAAGATCATACTAACAGCCAGGAGAATCAGTACAACCGGATTAGAAATTAACATTGATTTTTTCATAATTCTAATTATTAAGAATTTACAAAACTACAGAATTATCATTTTGTGATCGTACAAAACTATTCAGGATAACAACTTTCAACTGTTAAGAAGTCGTTAAAGTTGGTTAATGAAACGTTAATTATCTAATCGTGGCCCATTTGATTTATTAATTTTGATGTGTGAATAAAAAATGGCTCTCTCTGATTATTCTCTTCATCTGCGTCTCTCTGGCAGGCATTATTGTTGTTCAATACCTGTGGATAAGAAATGCAGTAGAAATCCGGGAATCACAATTTAATCAACGTGTAAATGATGCCCTCAGCAACACTGTAATACGCCTGGAAACCAACGAAAACATGTCGCTTCTGAGCTCCCGGCTCATTTCAGATAGTATTCTCAACCTTATACAAAGTTTTGCCAACGACAGCTTGTCTCTGGCCCAGAATCAGATCGATGCCGACCTCCTCCACGATGCCCTGAATGGGTTTTCTTTCCACTTTGACGAGGAACGGATTATTCAACCCAATCCCGATATCAGGATAAGAGCTGCAGGGCAATCACGTAAGCAATATGAGGAGTTTCTGAAAGATCAGAGTATGAACCAGCGACATCAGGCAACCCTCGACTCCCTGATGTATCAACTCCAGGCCAATGTAATAATGGAGAACGATTGGGTTAATATCCAGTTTGAATGGGAGACTCAACAAATAGAGAAGCTTGATTCCGTGTGGGTCATCCAGGAGCAGCATATCCGCCGATTCAACAGTGGTGAAAAAAATCTGGCACAATCCCATAACCTGAAGCCTGAAAACACATATTACAGGGACCCTGTAGGGTCGAGAGCAAAATCTGCGACAAGAACGAAGAACGAAGAGAGAGGCACAATAGGTAGTTTCTTCATTACCAGTCATTCTTCCACTCCAGTTGTTGTTCCGCCTCCTCCGCCAAGACCTACACCCGTAAAGTCATCGAAAATACTTGAGGATAAGATTAAAAAACTGGATAAACGGGCATCCCAGTTACAGAACCTCATCCAACGCATGGCAGTGGAGTTTGAGGAGATTCCGAAAACAGTGGAATCAAGAATTGATAAAAATCTTCTTGAAAACACACTGAAATCATCACTCTCAGATAAAGATGTCACAATACCTTTTGAATTTGCTGTCTTTTCACCCCTCAACGACAGCAGCCCTATACCCATCCGATCAGCAGGCTACCTTGATCCCCATGAGGCGATGGACCATCTGGTTTCTCTTTTCCCCAATGATGTGATTGAGAAACCCGACCAGCTTCTGGTCTACTTCCCGGGGCAAAAACGCCAAATCCTAAAGTCATTATCCGTGTTGCTGTTTGGATCCATCCTTTTTACCATGATAATCGTATTGTCGTCAGGGTTAAGCATCTTTGTGATCGTTAGACAAAAAAAGATCTCGGATATTAAAACCGACTTCATTAATAATATGACACATGAGTTCAAGACTCCCATTGCAACGATTTCTATCGCTGCCGATACAATCAATAATCCCAAAGTCATCGACTCCCCCGACCAGATCAAATCCTACACGAGAATCATTAAAGAGGAAAACAGCCGGATGAATACCAGGGTTGAACAAGTCTTACAGATGTCGCTGCTTGATAGCCGTGATTTTAAACTCCACCAGGAGCCATTGAACCTGCAGGAGTTAATTAACCTCACTGTAGATCATTTCAGATTAATCGTTGAGAAACGTGGAGGAATCATTGAGACCCGGTTTGATGCTTCGAACTCCTTGGTTTTGGCTGATGAGGGACACATGCGAAACGTGTTGATGAACCTGTTGGATAACGCCAACAAATATTCCGTTTCCCATCCCGAAATTTCTGTCATCACAGGGAATCGATCCGGATATTTCTTTTTTAGGGTCGAAGACAAAGGGATGGGTATGAGCCCGGATGTTCAGAAACGAGTATTTGACAAATTTTTCAGAGTAACGACAGGAAACGTCCATAACATCAAGGGGTTCGGGCTTGGCTTGAGCTATGTAAAAGCCATCGTGTTGGCTCATCATGGCGAGATTCAACTCGCCAGTGAACCGGATAAAGGAAGCCGGTTTGAAATTTCCCTGCCGGTCGTGACGAAAGGCGAAGGACGAGGGGCGTGAGAAATATGAAGAGTTTTCACCATTTACATAAGCGATGAATAGCACCATAAAAGTACTCCTGGTTGAAGATGATCCCAATTTCGGATCGATCATGAAATCGTATCTGGAATTGAATGATTATGTAGTAGTTCTGAGGACTGATGGCAAACAGGGGTTGGAATCTGTCCAGGAGGATTCGTTTGACATCTGCATCCTTGACGTGATGATGCCTGGGATGGATGGGTTTTCCCTGGCCAGGGAGATAAAGAAACTTCATCCCGACCTGCCATTTGTCTTTCTAACAGCTAAATCCCTGAAATCAGACATGCTTGAGGGATTCAAAACTGGCGCCGATGACTATATCACAAAACCGTTTGACTCTGAAGTACTGCTTTACAAATTGAAGGCCATTCTGAAACGTCATACCCAAGTAGCTGAGGACGAGAGTAAATTACTTGATTTTCAGGTAGGAAAATTTATTTTTAATTTCACCCTCCGAACCCTGACAATGGATGAACATGTTCAGTCTCTTTCACCTAAAGAGGCCAAATTGCTCAGAATGCTCTGCGAGTCGAGAGAAGGGATCCTTCTGAGGAAAGAGGCGCTGGAGAAGATCTGGGGTGATGACAACTACTTCAATGGCCGAAGTATGGATGTATTCCTGGCACGACTCAGGAAATATCTCAAACCTGATTCCGAGATAGAGATCGTAAACATTCATGGAAATGGATTTCGCCTGATTATCGGGAAGTAGAATCCTGTTATTCAAATAAAAAAACATTCATTGCCCAATAGGTAGCGGCGCCCGTAAAGTAACCAATCAGCGCCCATACAGATACCTTCCGGAGGTACCATATAAAATCGATCTTCTCCATCCCCATTACAGCAACACCTGCTGCAGATCCAATGATCAGGATACTCCCTCCCGTTCCGGCACAGTATGCGAGCATCTCCCAGAAATAGTGATCGACAGGAAATACCGATTCATACATCCCCATTGCACCAGCAACAAGAGGAACGTTGTCAACAATGGATGAAAGGATTCCAATGACCACATTGATCAGGTATAGGTTCCCGACATGCTCATCCAGTGATGTAGCTAACAATCGGAGATGACCCGCGCTCTGCAGGGCTGCAACAGCTAACAGAATCCCCAGAAAAAACAAGACACTGGGGGTATCAACACGCCGGAGTGTACCCACAACAGTCAGCATTGGTTTGTGCTCTTCATTCTTCGATTTATGCAGAATTTCTGTTGTAATCCATAGAACACCTAATCCCAATAGCATGCCCAGGTATGGAGGCAGATGCGTGACTGTTTTGAAAACAGGCACCATCAGAAGGGCTCCAATTCCCATAATGAAAATAAAATTCCGCTCAAAAGTAGACGTGGGATTTTGATTGCTCTCACGTTCCGTATGAGCGGGTCTGCGTACAATTCCTTTCATCAGAAATGAAAGAAACATTAACGGAACAATCATAGACATCAAACTGGGAACAAAGGTTTTTACAATTATATTCAGCGTTGTAACATGTCCTCCAATCCATAACATAATGGTTGTTACATCACCTATCGGGCTCCAGGCCCCACCGCTATTCGCCGCTATGATCACCATGCCTGCAAAGAACCATCGGTCTTTTTTATCTGCAATCAGTTTTCTAAGTAGGGCAACCAAAACAATAGAAGTGGTCAGGTTGTCAAGAATGGCTGACATAAAAAAAGTAAGGATGCTCAGTATCCACAACAGTTTGACTTTATTGGTTGTTGTTATCCTGTCGGTAATTATCCTGAACCCTTCATGAGAATCAATTAACTCAACTATGGTCATGGCACCCAGGAGGAAAAAGAGGATCTCTGAAATTTCTCCCAGGTGTTGCAGGAGTTCATGGTGTGAGACCCACCCCGGAAAATTCCCATTGACGAACTCTTCCATGTACCTGTGAAAACTTTCCGCATTTACCAGTACCTGCTCACCTCCAAAAATGAACAACACCCACATCAAAACTGCAAGAATTAGAGCTGTCGCTGACTTGTTTATTTTCAATGGATGCTCCAGGGCAATAGCAGTATAGCCAAGGACGAACACCACAATCATTAAATAAAACATACAAGTGAATATTACAACAATTTCAAATTCTAAATTTGGGGGCAAATCTACACAATTCCAATGAATCCCATATAAGTTAAAGAATTCATGGGCTATTGTTAATTTTTCAACAAATTATGATTGGGATGTAAATATTTTATCTACTTTTATCTACAAATCTAAACATATCGACATGTATTTAAAAAACCTTCCACACAAAACTGTTGAGCGTCTGAGTCAATACAGAAGAGCGCTCCTGTTGACTTTATCGAAGGAAAAGACACATGTTTTTTCACATGAGATTGCCCTGATGCTCCACATCACACCAGTTCAGGTTCGCCGTGATCTTATGCTGATCGGTTATTCAGGCAATCTTCGGAAAGGATATGACATCAAAGAGCTGATCGAACTAATCGGTCGCATTGTGGATACCGAGAAGGGTCAACGGGTTGCTGTGATCGGGTTGGGAAATCTGGGGAAGGCGATGATCAGTTACTTCAAAGGAAAACGTACGAAGCTTTCCATAATCGCAGCATTCGATGTGAATCCCGAAAAGATCAACCGGGGCTATGACGGTGTTACTGTTTACCATATCAACAGTCTGGTTGAGATTATCAAGAAACACAACATCTCCATCGGCATCATTACTGTTCCCGCTAATCAGGCTCCTGAAGTTGCTGAAACCCTTGTGGAAGCTGGCGTAAAAGGGATCCTGAATTATTCACCTAAGCCCCTCAATGTCCCCCCCTACGTCTACCTTGAAGAGTATGACATGATTACTTCGCTGGAGAAAGTTGCTTTCTTTGCCAAGAAAAACGACGAACGATTCAAGTAAGAGGGAAAAGATTGAAGATTTATTACGACCTCGAACATCTTGAAGGAATCCGGAATGCAGTTGTAACGACTGGTTCTTTTGATGGTGTGCATTCCGGACATAAAGCTATCCTTGAGAGGCTTAAAAAATCAGCGTTTGAGATCGGGGGAGAGACCGTGTTGATCACCTTCCACCCTCATCCCCGAAAAGTGTTATATCCGGATACATACGGCAAAGATCTTCGTTTGATTACCTCCTCACGTGAAAAAATCGAACTTCTTTCGCGAGCCGGACTGGATCATCTGATCATTGTAAACTTTACCAAAGAGTTCTCTGAGATATCATCACTCAAGTTTGTTAGGGAAATCTTACTGAAGAAACTCCATGCACGAATGATCATCACAGGCTATAACCATCATTTCGGACACAACCGCGAAGGTGACACGGAGTTGATGAGACAAATTGGCGAGCAGTACGGCTTTGATGTGGAGGAGATCCCCGAGCAGGAGGTCCAGCAGGAGTCAGTCAGCTCTGTTACCATCAGGAAAGCACTTCAGGAAGGAGATCTGCAACGGGCAAACAGGTATCTTGATCATAATTACATCATCACCGGAACGTGTACCATGATGAATCCACAGTCACTGGATTCTCCCTATCTCCACTATTCGGTCCAGCTCGAAGAAGAGACAAAATTGCTGCCTCCCGACGGCACATACCCTGTGATTATCATTGACGATGATGACAAATACTACGGGCGTTGTTTTATCAGGAACAACCTGGAATATCCACTCAAAGCATCCATTGTTTTTGAGACTAAGGAGCCTGTTAACTGCTTTTCGGAGATCACAACACTCCTCTTCCAGGACAATATGCCAAAGAAAGATGAACATTGACATTCTCACCATATTCCCCGAGATGCTTGAAGGGCCATTCCGTCAGTCGATCATCAAAAGAGCCCAGGAAAAAGGTCTGGTCACCATCCGCTTTCATAATTTCCGTGACTATGCTTCCAATAAACATAAAAACGTAGATGACTATCCTTATGGAGGAGGGGCAGGGATGGTGATGATGGCAGAACCCATCGTGAATTGCATAGAATCATTAACCGCCAAGAGAACATACGATGAGATCATCTACTTGAGCCCTGATGGAGAGTTGCTGACACAAAAAGTGGCCAACCTGATCTCTGTGAAAAAGAACCTGATTCTACTGTGCGGTCATTACAAAGGCATTGATGAACGGATCCGGGAACTTGTTATCACACGCGAAATATCAATAGGAGATTATGTTCTCTCCGGTGGTGAACTAGCTGCAGCCGTGCTGGTTGACAGCGTTGTGAGGCTGATCCCCGGTGTGCTTGGTGATGAGACATCTGCCCTCTCCGACTCATTCCAGGATAACCTGCTATCACCACCGGCCTATACCCGTCCATATAACTTCCGGGATATGAACGTACCGGATATCCTCCTCTCGGGCAACGATAAAGAGATTGCCAATTGGAGGCATGAACAATCGTTGGAACGAACCAGAAAACGTCGTCCCGGTCTTTTCAACGATATCTGATGGCCATTCCCTGAGAGATTTTCAGGAAAATTATCAACTCTTCTGCTTGGTGTAAAGAAATATTTTCTATATTTGCACTCCCTTTTCAAATAAACAATTTAACAGAGATAGCAGGATGAACAGAGGTGAGATCATGAAGTATGTCGAGGAGAATATGGTGGAGAAGAACGAACTTCCCGTATTCAAGGCAGGTGATACAATTACCGTTCATTATAAAATCAAAGAAGGTAACAAGGAACGTATCCAGAGTTTTCAGGGTGTTGTTCTCCAGCGTGCCGGCAAAGGTGTTACTGAGACGTTCACCGTAAGAAAGATTTCAGGCAACATCGGTGTTGAACGAATTTTTCCCATCTCTTCCCCATTTATTGAAAAGATAGATGTGAACAAACGGGGTGTTGTAAGGCGCGCACGAATCTTCTATCTAAGAGAACTGCAGGGCAAGAAGGCCAGAATCAAAGAGAAGAGAAAGTAGATACAAAATATATAAAAGCGAAAGGGCAGCCAGTGGCTGCCCTTTCTTTTTAGTTCATCACCAGAAACATGGTGCCGATTTGATGAGTCTGACAAGTAGACAAGGATTTCGAGTAGTTTAGTATATTCCGGATCACATATTCACTGGGAGAAACACTCTTGTTATTCTTCTGTATATCATCGGGATTGGATTTCCCTTCCGATACAGCGTTTCCAAAAGAAAAAGTAAAGCTTCGCTTCATAGGCATGATTTATGATTTGATTAGTTTTCATACCATTGAAACGGAGGATATTTCCACTTATTTCATTTGTTAGAAAAAAAATGAATTAGTGGACAAGCGGACTAGTGAACTGGGGAGCTTGTGAGCTGATGCCTCTGTGCCTATACTGATAAAATTACCTCTTTCTCTTTAACCAATTTCCTGAGGTTTATGAGGGCGTAGCGCATCCGTCCAAGTGCTGTATTGATGCTTACATTGGTCACTTCAGCGATATCCTTGAAACTCATATCACCATAATGTCGCATAACTAAAACCTCCTTCTGCTCTTTTGGAAGATATTCGATCAACCGTTTGACATCTTTGTGTATCTGCTCGGTGATCATCATCTCTTCGACGGATTCAACAGGAAGCCGAACTTTATCAAATATATTGTATTCATCTCGGTTCTCAATAATAGGGATTCGCTTGGCTTTCCTGAAATAGTCGATAATCAGGTTGTGGGCTATTCGCATCACCCACTGGATGAATTTCCCCTCCTCTTTGTACTGACCAGAACGGATGGTGTTAATGACCTTGATAAATGTATCCTGAAACAGATCTTCTGCCAGTTCTTTATCCTTAACAATCATAAGAATATAGGCAAAGACACGGTTTTTATGACGTCGAACGAGCTTTTCGAGGGCAGATTCTTGACCGGCTAAATACCTACTAATCAGATCTTGATCACTGATTGTGTGGGTGTTCATGGAACCTCCTTTTTTAGAGAAAAAAGAGTATAAGTTTAGCCGATAATGCCCCTCCTATGTGTTAAGCGCGGATGCGCGGTTGTGTTTATTCTAATACGCCCTTTTTCGTGAAAGGTTGCAGCAAAAATAGTGAAAAAAAAAAGAATAGCAAATTTTCTTACTATTTTCGCAGTTTCTGCGGGATTGACAACATGAGACGAAATAAAAACCCAGACCCGAAAGAGCACATCGTCATCAAGGGTGCCCGGGTCAACAACCTGAAGAACATAAGCCTGGCTATCCCCCGAAACAAGTTTGTCGTGATCACAGGACTTTCTGGTTCAGGGAAATCATCGTTGGCGTTTGATACACTTTATGCAGAAGGGCAACGCCGGTATGTAGAGAGCCTGAGCGCGTATGCGCGGCAGTTCCTTGGACGAATGACCAAACCTGAGGTGGACTCCATTCAGGGCATTGCCCCTGCCATTGCTATCGAACAACGTGTTAACACCCTCAATCCCAGATCCACTGTTGGAACATCCACTGAGATTTACGAATACATTAAACTACTCTATGCACGGATTGGTAAAACCTACAGCCCCGAATCCGGCAAACTGGTCAAGCGGGATAGTGTGTCCGATGTAGTGGATTTTCTGCTTTCTGCCGAAAAAGGAGCCAACGCTACGATCTTCGCTCCTTTGAACGATGTATTTGAGAATGGCGACCTGAAATCCAGGTGCAAAGTGCTTCTGCAGCAAGGCTTTAGCAGAGTGATGGTCGACGGACAGATCCTCCGGATTGAGGAGGCTCTTGAACAAGATGCCTGCAATTATAAGGAACTCCTCCTGGTGGTTGACAGGGTGACTATTGCGCCTGAGGACGAGGACTTGTCAAACCGGCTCGCCGACTCGATACAAACCGCTTTCTTTGAAAGCCATGGGTATTGTATCGCCAAGATATCAGGAAAGGAGACAAAACGTCATCAGTTTTCCAACAGGTTCGAGGCAGATGGAATCACGTTTGAAGAGCCTTCCGAGAATTTTTTCAGCTTCAATAACCCATATGGGGCATGTAAGCATTGTGAAGGCTTTGGAAGTGTGATCGGGATCGACGAGGATCTTGTGGTGCCCAATAAGAGCCTCTCTATCTATGAAGATGCTGTGGCATGCTGGCGTGGAGAGAAGATGAGCGAGTGGAAGAACGAGCTCATTATGCATGCTTATAAATTTGATTTCCCCATTCATAAACCATTCTTCGAACTAACAGCCCAACAGCTTGCCCTGCTATGGAGAGGAAACAAGTACTTTAAAGGGCTCACAAGCTTTTTTGAATTTGTGGAGAACCAGAGCTACAAAGTTCAGTATAGGGTAATGATGTCGCGTTACCGCGGGAAGACGGTGTGCCCCGAATGCCAGGGGACCAGGTTGAGAAAAGATGCCTCCTATGTGAAAGTCGGAGGGAAATCGGTCAGCAATCTGGCATTGATGCCAATTGTTGAATTGAGTGCACTTTTCAGTAAACTGAAATTGTCGGAATACGAAGAGCGAGTTGGCAGAAGGCTTCTCATCGAAATTAATAACAGGCTGGAGGCCCTCACCGATGTCGGGTTGGGTTACCTTACCCTGAACCGTCTCTCCTCTACCTTATCAGGTGGCGAATCGCAACGTATCAATCTCTCCACCGCCCTTGGAAGCAGCCTGGTTGGCTCCATGTACATCCTGGATGAGCCAAGTATCGGCCTGCACCCGCGGGATACCCAACGCCTTATCAAGGTATTGAACCGGTTACGTGACCTGGGTAATACGGTCATCGTGGTGGAACACGACGAAGAAATTATTCGGGCAGCCGATGAGGTTATCGACATTGGGCCATTGGCAGGACAGCATGGCGGAGAGGTTGTATTCCAGGGCCAGGTAAGCGACATGATATCCTGCGAAAGAAGTCTGACCGGAAAGTATCTGGGAAAAAAGCTCGCCATTAAAGTTCCGGCAAAACGCAGAAACTGGAAAGAGTTTATCAGCATCAAAGGTGCACGGGAGAACAACCTGAAGATGATCAACATCGATATTCCGCTCCACATATTTACGGTGATCACCGGTGTGAGCGGGTCGGGCAAGACTTCGCTGGTAAAACGGATCCTCTTCCCGGCATTGAAAAAGATTCATGGTGGATGGGCCGAGAAGACCGGAAAATTTGATCACTTAGAAGGAGATTACAACCGCATCGGATCCGTTGAACTGGTAGACCAAAACCCTATCGGTCGCTCCTCCCGATCCAATCCTGCCACCTATATCAAAGCATTTGATGAGATCCGCCACCTCTTCTCAGACCAGAAGCTGGCTGTGGTAAGAGGCTATAAACCAGGATTTTTCTCATTTAACGTTGCCGGAGGCAGATGTGAGGAGTGTGAAGGTGATGGGGTACAAAAGATCGAGATGCAATTTATGGCTGATATCTACCTCACCTGTGATGCCTGCAATGGGAAACGATTCAAGGATGAAGTGCTGGATGTGAAGTACCGGGAGAAGACCGTAGTGGATATCCTGGATATGACCGTTGATGAGGCAATCGGTTTCTTTTCCCATGACAGTAAACCCTCCACAACCGAGAAACGCATCCTGTCACGCCTGCAGTCACTCCAGGATGTTGGGCTTGGATACCTGAAGCTCGGACAGTCATCCTCAACATTGTCGGGCGGCGAGGCTCAGCGAATCAAGCTGGCCTTCTTCCTCTCCAAAGGAAATACAGAAAAACCCACCCTTTTTATCTTTGACGAACCCACTACCGGGCTTCACTTCCACGACATCCATAAGCTGCTTATCGCATTTGACTCGCTGATCCAAATCGGTCACTCGGTTCTGGTTGTTGAACACAACCCCGAGGTCATCAAATCGGCCGACTGGGTCATTGACCTTGGCAAAGAGGGCGGAGAAGAGGGTGGAAATCTCGTATTTGCAGGCACACCCGAGGATCTGGTTAAGTGCAGGGAGTCTTATACAGGGGATCATTTGAGGGAGAAGCTGAAGTAGGGTCGGGGCATGCCCTGACCGTACGGATGGGGTGACGGGGTGACGGGGTGATGGGGTGATAGGGCAGCGAAAAGCGAGAAACGAAAGCGAAATATCATGAAAAGTATCAATCCAGCAACAAACGAACTCATTAAAGAGTACTTGGATCATTCTCCGGAAGAGGTTGTTGAAATCATCAACGACTCCCAGGCGGACTGGCTTCAATGGAAGACTACTCCCTTTTCTCATCGTCGTGAACATATGTTGAAAGCTGCTGCCTTGCTCCGGGCCCGCAAGACGGATTTGGCGCAGTTGATGACCCTGGAGATGGGAAAGATCATCCACGAGTCTGAAGCCGAGGTTGAGAAGTGCGCCTGGGTTTGTGAATATTACGCAGAGAAGGCGGAAACCTTTCTTCTGGATGAAGTGATCGGATCAGATGCTTCCAAGAGTTTCGTTGCATTCCAGCCTTTGGGACTCATCCTTGCCGTGATGCCCTGGAATTTTCCATTGTGGCAGGTCTTCCGGTTTGCTGCACCCGCCCTGATGGCAGGAAATGGCGCCCTGTTGAAGCATGCATCCAATGTCCCGGGTTGTGCATTAGCTATTGAGGATATTTTCCGCGAAGCCGGTTTTCCCGAAAACCTTTTCCGTGCCCTGCTGATCACATCCAGTATGGTGGACCCGGTAATCGACCATCCTGCTGTTGCCGCTGTCACACTAACAGGCAGTGAATATGCCGGAAGCCAGGTAGCTTCTGCTGCGGGTCGGCAAATCAAAAAAAGCCTCCTGGAACTGGGAGGGTCCGATCCATTCATCATACTGGATGATGCTGATCTTGACCTGGCCGTTCCAACTGCCGTTAACGCCCGACTGATCAACCAGGGGCAAAGCTGCATTGCAGCCAAACGGTTTATTGTTCAGGAGTCGGTACTGGAGGCGTTTACAAATCGGATCCATGAAGCTTTTAAGGGATTGAAAGTCGGGGATCCGATGGAGCCTGAAACTAACATCGGCCCCTTGGCCCGCCCCGACCTGCTAGACGATATCGACCGGCAGGTGCAGGAGTCAATCAGGCTTGGGGCGATCCTGATCACGGGTGGAGCCAGATATGATCGAGAAGGGTCTTACTATCAGCCAACTATCCTGACAAATGTCAAACCAGGCATGCCAGCCTATTCAGAAGAGACTTTCGGTCCGCTGTTGGCCATCATCCCTGTATCAACAGAAACAGAGGCTGTGAGCGTGGCAAACGACTCCGCATTCGGACTGGGAGGCTGTGTGTGGACAAAAGATATCAAACGGGGTGAAGAGATCGCCCGTAAAGTGGAGAGCGGCGCCGTATTTGTGAACGGTATGACTAAATCCGACCCTCGGCTTCCTTTCGGAGGGATCAAAAAATCGGGATACGGCAGAGAGCTTGGGAGTTACGGCATCCGGGAGTTTGTGAACATAAAAACGATTTGGATAAGGTGAAATGAGCATGCATGAGCATAAATTATGAATGGCATGAATGCGATGAATCCAGCATCGATGATCAAGCATCCAGAATGTTTCGGAGTAATCAGTCGGAATATTCTTTTACCTGATCACGAGGATTTTTTTCATGACCATACTTTCTTTGGTTTTTACCTTAAGTAAATAAAGACCAGTTGGAAGTCCCGTCAAATCCAGAATCATCGTTTTCTGATTGTCAGGCATATGGATCCTCTTCAATGTCGCACCCTGAAGGGTCAGCAGGTCAACCGTCTTGTCTCCGGAATAATTTTCAGTACGAAACTCAATATGAATCAGGTCGCTGGCCGGATTTGGAAAAACATGTATCTCAATGTCGCTCAGTTCTTGCTGATTGGGGATTCCGGAGAATGGTTGCCCGTTGGGAAGTGTATTCGTTCTGAATGCCATATTCACTTTATCAACCATTGTTCTCAACTTATCCAGCGATCCGGTTGGAGAGGGTGAAGTATAATCCCTTGCCCAGATAAAGGAGATATCAATCTCCTGAACATCTCCGGGATAGAAGGTAAACGGCCCTGTGTTTCCTACGCCACGCCGGTCATGTGGATTGTTGCCGGCTGTTTCTTCCGTCCAGTTCTTAGAACCGTTCAGTGCCTGACATCCAGCCCCCCAATCAAGGGAATCGGACTCTCCCGGATACATAAACCGGCATGCCGGGCCATATCCACCGGCTGCAGGATGTCCATTGCCTCCATAAACCAAGCCGGTTCCGTCTTTCCATAATCCGTGCATGATTTGATAATACTCATAGGCATAATCAGGATCCGTCATATAATAAGGAACACCTGAATTCGAATTATTGATATAAACGAATCCGGTAAGGCCATAGCGCTCATTATCCACGATTAAATCCTCAAAGTTGATCCCATTCACGCTGTAGTCGCAGATTTGATTTCCGTTGTCGTCAAACCTCGGATTATCGATCCCATCGGGATCCATATAAGGGCCAGCCAAAATATTCACCGCTTGTACAGGAGGATTTGTACCGTATGATCCAGGTTCACCGAAACCATCAATCGGACGTCCATTGTAAGCATAATAGATGTTTCGTTCAACATCACAACCCAGACGATCATCCTCAGGGTACCCGAGATCCAGATCTGTAAAGACGCCTATATAGACACTGTCATAGGTGTTTAAGGACCGGTTGTAAATCTTATAATGCAGAAAGACTGTATTTTTTAGTGCCGAATCCTCTGGCATATCAAATGCGTATGCCATCCCATGAATTTCGATCCGGAGTTTTTCTCCCTCTGATTCCAAATGTGGGCCACGGTCATCGTTGAAAATGAAGAAGAGCGCCTGGTCTCCCCTGATTTCCGGATAATCGCCATCATATGGATCATAGAGGCCATCGCCGTTCCTGTCAGAAAATGGGGCTAATTTGTGTGACTGTCCCAATGAAGTATCTCCATTCCCAGGCCAGGAGAGAATATCGTGAATAGGAGAATATCCAGTTTCCCAATAATGTGCTCGATGATACCCGATCTCACTCTTTTTAAGATTCCACATGCAATTCCATACAGTATCCTGAAATATGGAATAATGGATTAAATCCATCATCGGCCCGGCATAGAAATCCTGTTTTGTATGCGCGGAACCCGTTAATGGTCCTTGCCCGTAGCGATAACCAGCAAAATGGAGATTTCCTGAACCATCTTTCCCCCCTATCCATAATGAATTGGAAAAAATGGTGTTTTTCCCACTTCCTTTGGGCACTTCATATTCAGCATCTTCATCAAAAAAATGGTTGGCCGAGGCTGAAAAACGGGCATTTACGTTATTGATATTAAGGTAACCATAACTATGATCATGAACATAGAAAATCAGTTTAGCGATTGAGGTATCCCCGGAAAGTAGGATAATCCTGTAGAGACAACTGTCCATTCCATGATACCCCCAATCAAAGCCCTGAAAAGTAAAAATCTTATTTGAATCGTTCAGGCATTTCACATGATGGGCGTGCTCGAAGAAGCTTATTTTCCAGATCGTATCCCCTGATGGGATTGTGTCATTGGCCAAAATATCGAAAACCTTCGAAACAAAGGGATATACATCAATGGTGTCATTTACCGCCTGGAATTGTGTGGTTTGGGCATGAACTATCTTTGCTGGTGAAAACAAGATGAGTAAAATGATCCAACTGGCAGGAAATAACCTAGAAGTTTTCATTGGATTGCTGTTTTGTTATGAAACGAGTAATTAACAGAATCATTAAGATAGTGATATTTTACATATAAAACAACAAGATCAAGATATTTGTTATACTTTTCTTAGGAATATCGACATATCTACAAACGTATCGATAAATCTACTAACGCACCTTCTATAATCCTCCCTACTTTTTCTTTGATCCTAAAATTGAAACAAGTACCTTTGCACCCTCAAAATTGGCGTGGTAGCTCAGTTGGTTAGAGCGTCGGATTCATAACCCGGAGGTCACGAGTTCAACTCTCGTCCACGCTACTTGTTTTCGTAATAGACTGATAATCAGAGAAATCCAAAGAAGTTAAACAAAGTTTGCAACAAACTGCGACAAACTTCTTTGGATTCCAACTTCCCAATATATTTCTTTGAATTAAAAGAGGGATTCAGTTAGGTCCTTACTGTCAGGCATCGATTTTCCAGGGCGTCATACTCTCCTAATATGGGTAGGTTTGATTGTCTGCCGGCTTTAGAAGAGGTTACTTTACGACAATTTTTTTGGTAAGAACTGTCTCTCCGTCATAAATTATTTCTCCAGACACATTGTAAATTTCCATGGAGTATACCTTCATATTGCTGCTATTTCTGCCTGGTTTTCAGACTGAAATACCCCTTTTACTGAATTTATCTCGTAAAATTCTGAGATGGCATTATAAAAAGGCCATCTTTTTTCGCTTGTGGACTTGTTCAGTTTATCTCTCAAATATGAAGGATAAACCCATCCCGGCGGTTTCATTCCAGAAGAAAATTTGACTGTAACCGTATTTTTAATAGCAGAACCAATACCCGGTTTCCTTAAAACAAATGTAATTGGTTCTTCTGTTATATCAAAACTAACGGTTCGACTTCCTTATCCGCTAAGAAGAAAGGGGCTTTTTTCGGAATTTTCATTAACATTGCATGCAATTCTAATGTAAATTCCCGTGCAAGCCAATCGCGTACATTTTCTGTTTGTTTTGGTATTATGCTGTTTGTTAGGACCATTGCTCCCTCTCCCATCCCGCGGTCAGTGTACTATGTCGGGGAATGTCTTTACAGATGGTGAGGAGATCACCTACCTAATATCCTATAACTGGGGTCCGATATGGGTAGATGCCGGAATTGTTACGTTTAAAACAAAACTTGATCTGAAGCAGGAAAAATTCGCCTGGCACCTCATCAGCACAGGCCGTACCTTTCGGTCATACGATTTTCTCTTTAAAGTTAGAGATACGTACGAAACCTGGATTGATACCACCACACTCCAGACAATTGAATTTCAGCGTTATATTTTTGAAGGGGGCTACCAGATGCAAAACAAATCCTGGTTTGATTATTCCCGCCAACTTGTTTTCAGTAATTTAAAGGTCAATAACGATCCAATGGTTGTGGACACAATACAAATGATTGACTGCACCTACGACATGTTGGCAGCTGTATATCATGTTCGCTCGCTTGATCTTGATTCTATAACAATCGGTGACACTATCCCTGTGTATGTTGCCCTTGACGACAGCACTTACCGGATCGATATCAGAATGAACGGCAAAGAGATCATAGAACATCCCGACGGAACCTATTACAGATGCAATAAGTTTTCGGCCATGATGATTGAGGGAACGATATTTTCTAAAGGTCAGGAAACCTTCGTGTGGGTGAGTGATGATCCAAATAAAATACCTATTTATATAGAGGCCAAGATCCTCGTTGGATCAGTCAAAGCATACCTGAAAGAGGTTAAAGGGTTGAAGCAACCCCTGCTGACGGTACAACCTCCGAAGTAGTTTCGCCAGCTTTTTTTCACATCATAACACGTTGGCTTGATCTGCAAATGATTCGATTTTCGATTTATTTCTGGATTCCAGATTCTAGATGCTCATGACTACATAACTTCATGACTACATCCCTGCATTACTATTTCCTTTTATTCACTACTATGTTATAAAATATTGTTAATAACTTTTTAGTACCTTGTATTACATAGTACATTTTTATGTATTATATTTGTTGCATGAATATCGAAAACCAAAAAGCCCAGATGCGCAAAGGAGTCCTTGAACTCTGTATCCTCTCCATCATTGCCGAGCAGGACGCATATGCCTCCGACATCATCGAGAAGTTGAAAGAGGCCAAACTGATCATTGTAGAAGGAACATTGTATCCGTTACTGACAAGGTTAAAAAATGATGGCCTCACCACCTACCGGTGGGAGGAGTCCAATTCGGGGCCACCCCGAAAGTATTTTCAGATCACCGACATCGGTAAAGCGGTATTAAACGACCTGAAGCCAGGCTGGCGGGAACTTGCCGTGGCCGTTGAAAAAATCATTGCCTAACAAAAAAAGAAAATCCATGAAAAAGACTGTAAATATCAATGTCAGTGGGATCATCTTCCATATCGACGAGGATGCATATACAAAATTGAACAACTACCTGGAGAGTCTGAAAAGTCATTTCCACTCCACCGAGGGCAGCAATGATATCATCGATGATATCGAAGCACGAATTGCCGAATTACTCCAGGAAAAGCTGGGACAGACGAAACAGGTGATCACCATCCGGGATGTGAATGAGGTCATTGTAGTGATGGGACAACCCAGCCAGTTCGCCGAAGACGATACCCACGGGGAAACTGCTCCCTCCCATAAAACCAGCAGTAGTAGCAAACGATTCTACAGGGACCCTGACAATAAAGTCATAGGAGGCGTTTGTGGGGGTATTGGTGCTTACCTGCACTGGGATCCGGTCATCATCCGGATCCTTTTCATCATCAGCCTGTTTGCAGGAGGTTTTGGAGCCTTGCTTTACTTGATTCTCTGGGTGGTGATCCCTGAGGCAACTACAACGACAGAGAAGCTGGAGATGCGTGGAGAGAAGGTGAATATCTCCAACATCGAAAAGTCTATCCAGGAAGAGGTTAGTTCACTCAAAGACCAACTTAAGAACCTGACAGAGACGACCAAACAGAATCTTCGGCGTAGCGGGGCATCCCCCTCCCCCATTGAACAGGTGCTGAAAGGTGTTATGGAGGTCCTGAGAGTTTTTGGAAGAATCCTGCTCATCATCATAGGAATTGTACTGGTGTTGGTGGGGATTAGTTTCTTCATTGCGTTCATGGCAGTAGTATTCGGTTGGGGCGGTTCAATCCTGATCGACAGCGACGTCCTGATCATGTCCTTCCCATCCAGTCTTAATCTTATCCTCGGATGTTCGTTTAATCCTTTCTTTATCCAGGCTTCCTTGTTGATCCTTTTTGGCATCCCGATAATTCTGATCCTCTATTCGGGCATCAAGTTAATTTTCAGATTCGAAGGTATCAGATATTTTGGAATAACACTTTTTAATATTTGGCTCATCGGGCTGGTAATCGGAGTCTTCTACTCCTTTAAAATATACAATCTCGTTAAAGCAGATGCAACAGATCAGCAGCGAATTGAGATTACACAACCTGTTTCCGACACTATTCATCTCAGTTATTCCGACTGGGGGCCAATTGACGAGCTCTCTCTGGATACTTACGAAGTATTTGATAATATAAGCCTGTATAAAGATCAGGAGAGAAATTATTACCTGATACCCTCGGTCAGAGTAGAACCAGCCAAAGGTGATCAGGTAGAGGTTATCAAGCGCGGCTTTGCCAGGGGGAAGTCAGCGTCTGAAGCCAAAACCCGTCTTAGTATGGTTCGCTATAATATCCAGCAAACTGGCGACACACTCTTCCTGGATCATGTGGGGACCTTTCCACAGGATGATTGCTGGAGAGGTCAGAAGATCATGGTAACCGTGAAGGTTCCGGAGGGGAAATATGTAGCCCTGAGCAAGGGAGAGTGGCGCATAGAGAATGAATATTCTTTCTACACCAGGATCCTCGATAACACAAAACTTTACCAGATGAGTAGTTCCGGCCTGGATGATGTAGAGTAAACACCAGGATCACACCTTTATGAGATGGTTTATCAATAGTTTTAACATATTTTCGTAATTTTACGGATCATAAACCAACTCTCATGAAAAACACATTTTACATGCTGCTGATCGCAGCATTAGCGGGCTTGGTTGCCTGCTCACCAACGAGCCAACAAGATCAGGCACCGCCTTTGATTGAAAAACAAAACATATCGCTCACCAGCGACCTGATGACCCCTGAGGTATTATGGGCATTCGGAAGGGTTAGTGGCCCAGAGGTCTCTCCAGATGGAAAAACGATACTCTACGGGGTCTCTTATTACTCTGTAGAACAAAACAAAGGAAACAGAGAGCTCTACTCTGTGGACGTAAATGGGGAGAATTACAAGCAACTGACTCACTCTCTCAAGAGTGAATTTAATGAACTCTGGCGGCCTGATGGAAAAAAGATCGGCTTCCTCTGCTCCGAAAGCGGATCGATCCAACTCTGGGAAATGAATTCTGATGGTTCCGACCGTATTCAGATATCCAACATTGACGATGGGATCACAGGGTTCAAATACTCTCCTGATCAAACCATGATCCTCTACACCAAGGAGGTATACCTGGAGAATAAATTCAAGGATCTCTACGAAGGGCTCCCAAAGGCTTCGGGCCGTATTATGGATGATCTGCTTTACCGCCACTGGGATTCGTGGGTAGATTCATATAGCCATGTTTTCTATGCCAATTACGACGGGATGAAAGTGTGGGGTGATATCGATATCATGTCCGGAGAGCCTTATCAGTCGCCATTAAAACCATTCGGAGGGATTGAGCAAGTAAACTGGAGTCCTGACAGTAAAGTCATTGCTTATACCTGCCAGAAAATGGTCGGTAAAGCAGCCACTCTCTCCACCAATTCCGACATCTACCTCTACAACCTCGATACAGGCGAAGCGACCAACATGACTCAGGGAATGATGGGCTTCGATGTTGCTCCCCTTTACTCTCCCGATGGCAGTTTTATCGCATGGGAAAGCATGGAAAGGGAGGGGTATGAGTCAGATCAAAACCGTCTCTTCGTCGTCAACACCTCCACTTGGGAGAAAACCTATGCCACAAAGGGGTTTGACCAGAATGCAGGCAGCCTGGCCTGGAGTCCCGACAGCAAGAATATCTATTTCACCAGCGACTGGCATGGTGCTTTTCAGGTATATAAATACAAGCTAGAGGATGGAGCAATCAAACAAATCACTGAAGGATTACAGGACTATAGAAATGTAGTTCCGGCCGACGGTAAGCTGATCTCAGCAAAACAAACCATGTCGCTGCCAACAGAATTGTTTGCTATCGATCCTGAAAGTGGCGCTGCCGAACAGATCACTTTTACAAACAAGGATTTGCTTGCGCAGCTTACCATGGGGAACATAGAAGAGAGGTGGATCAAGACCCATGACAATCTTGACATGCAGGTCTTTGTGATCTATCCTCCCCATTTTGATCCTGCAAAAAAATACCCGGCAATACTCTATTGCAAAGGCGGTCCGCAGGGTCCGCTCAGCCAGAGTTTCCACTTTCGCTGGAATTACCAGATCATGGCTGCCAATGGTTATATTATTGTTGCTCCGGCCCGCAGAGGGGTTTCAGGATTCGGGCAGGCATGGCAGGAGCAAATCAGCGGCGATTATCATGGGAAAAGTATGCAGGATTACCTTACTGCAATTGACGTATTAGCAAAAGAACCTTTCATAGATGAGACCCGACTGGGAGCTATCGGAGCGAGCGCCGGAGGGTATGCCGTATACTACCTCGCTGGCAACCATAAGGGCAGGTTCAAGGCATTCATCGCACACGACGGCATCTTTAACGAAGAGGCACAATACCTTGAAACCGAAGAGATGTGGTTTGAAAACTGGGATAAAGGCGGCTCGTTTTGGGATAAATCGAATAAAACTGCTCAGGAGGTTTATGCTCATTCACCACATAAGTATGTCCAAAACTGGGATACGCCAATACTAATTATCCATGGGGAATTGGATTACAGAGTCGTGTTCACCCAGGGCATGACTGCCTTCAATGCTGCTGTGTTAAAGGGTGTTCCCGCTGAGTTCCTCTACTTCCCGGATGAGAACCACTGGGTTCTGAAACCTCAGAATGGGATCCTCTGGCAACGTACCTTCTTCAACTGGCTTGACCGCTGGTTGAAATAGTGCCTGCTGAAAATAGGGTCTATTGTTTGATCCCGTTTTTATAAAGGATCTCAACCCATTCGGCGCTTTCTGTGACATTAAATAAGACCGGATTAATCTCGTCAATAATGTACAAGTAATCCCGGTTAGCGGCAAAGCAGAAATACTGCTCATTCAACGAGGTTGGAATTATCGTCAGGTCTCTCCCCAGTTTATACTTTTCAAAAGCGTACTCGAGGGTGGCTATATCTCCCACAAATCCTTCGATCTTACGGTCTTTGATTGCATTTAATCCCCCTGCCAGGTCGGTAAACGGTGTATATTGAATACGGTTGATCCGGCAAAACGAGGCAAACCCAGTCTGCTCCAGCGTTCCCACCTTGATCTTTCGCAGTTCATCAACCGTATCGATATCCCCCTGAAGTTTTGTAACCGTAAGCTCTGACGATATCTCAGCGGTAAAAGCAAACAAAAGCGCAATTGCATAAAACATCCAGACGAGTGTCAATATCCGTCCGAGTTTCGTTCTGGGGATCTTATCCCCATACCCTACTGTGGTCATCGTGACAAACGCCCACCAAATTCCATCAGTAACCCCCATATGGTTTTTTCTGAATTCTTTTGAATTTTTACGGCGCTCTGCCAACCATATCAGAATGGCAAAAATCAACACCACTGAGCACAACAGGACAACGAGTTGCAGCGTCCTCCAGTTAAACAGGGAGAGAAAAACGGTGATCAGTGGAATGTCGCCAGATGGGCGCTCGGCCAGCGCAAGCCGGGATGTATAAAAGGGAATGCTAAGCCGGAAATTTTCCAGGCGGGTGTCTGTCAGCGTCACCGGGTTTATGGTAATCTCAATTTTTCCCTTCTTCAGGGCGGTCATCAGATCTATATAGTTGGCAAACCGGACGTAGGTGTATTGAATATCCAGACTGTCGGCAATGTTTCTCCAGAGATCGGCACTCACCCCAAAAACCTCTGGTCCATTAAAAATGACGTAAGGAGGAATTTCCGACACGCCAATCCTAACCTTGGCGGTCTGTTGCAGAACTGAAGCGTACCCCGACAGGTTGAGAGCCAGCATCACTCCAAAAGCAAGGAGAATTCGTTTCATAGGATTCTGAATTTACCGTAAATTTACCCAATTCTTAAAAACTACAACATTCTAATACACGGATCAGTGAGTTATAATCTGGAAAAGGCGGTTCAGGAGGCTGCAATCCTTCTGCGAAACTCTAAGTTTACCACGGCTTTTACAGGTGCTGGCATCTCTGTTGAAAGCGGAATCCCTCCTTTTCGAGGCGAAAAGGGCTTATGGAATAAATATGATCCAAGATACCTTGAAATTGGATTTTTTCTTTCCCATCCTGAAGAGTCATGGCAGATGATCAAACAGATCTTCTATGACTTCTTCGGTGAAGCAACTCCCAACCACGCTCATGTTATACTTGCAGAGATGGAGAGACATGGAATGCTACACAGAATCATCACCCAGAACATCGACAACCTTCATCAGGAGGCAGGAAGTACGAACGTTTTTGAGTTTCACGGTAACTCCATGAAGCTCGTTTGCCTGGCCTGTTATCAGGAATTTCCTTACGGCAAGATTGCTCTTGATAAACTCCCCCCGCGATGTCCACATTGTTTGGGATTACTGAAGCCAGACTTTGTCTTCTTTGGAGAGGCAATCCCGCAGGATCCGCTGACTGCAGCATATGATGCCGCCAGTAAGTCTGATATTTTCCTGATCATCGGATCCACTGGTGAAGTGATGCCAGCCAACCAGATCCCCCCACTTGCAAAGCAACATGGCGCTAAAATTATTGAGATTAATCCGGAAGAATCAAACTACACAAGAAGTTTAACAGATATCTTTTTGCAGGGAAAAGCCGGGGAGGTAATGAAGAAACTATCAGACGCTCTATTTACCACGCCCCTGGAGGATAATTAGAATTGTGTAGATCAGTATCTTGAAGTCCATTGCGAGCGACATATTCTCAATGTACAAAATATCAAATTTCAGCCGCTCAACCATTTCATCAACATTTTCAGCATACCCAAACTTTACCTGTCCCCAGGATGTAATCCCAGGCTTAACCTTATGCAGCAGGCGATAATGTGGAGCACGCTGCATAATCTGATCAATGTAGTACTGCCGTTCGGGGCGGGGGCCAACAATACTCATATCCCCTTTAAGAACTGTATAAAACTGTGGGATCTCATCAATCCTGACTTTCCTAAGAAATTTGCCAACTCGGGTAATCCTTGGGTCTGTTGTAGAGGAGAGCTGTGGACCTGTATCCTCCGCTCCCCTGTACATCGTTCGGAACTTATGCATAATGAATTTACGGCCCTTGAGCCCAACCCTCTCCTGAGAAAACAGGATCGATCCCGTTGAAGTAGTCTTGATTGTAATAGCAGTTATCAGCATGATCGGTGACAGGATTACCAGGCAGATCGCAGAAACTACAATATCAAAGATCCGTTTCAGCGACATCTGCCAGTCGGGCATCAGGTCGGGAAAGATCTGGATGAGCGGTGCATGAAAAATGGAGGTAGTTTTCACTGACCCCATCAGGATATCCTGCATAACAGGAATGATCTTGATCACCACATCGGTATCTTCAAGCTGGGTAATAATCTTTTCAACCGTGTGATTTTCAGACTGCTCTAAAGCAATAATCACTTCTTCTACTTGATATTCCATGACGATCCGATACAGCTCTTTCAGCTCGCCAAGATGTGGTAGAAACTCCTCCAGTTTATAGGTTTTGTATGGCTGTGCATTGACAAACCCGATGAAATTATTGCCCGAAGACTCCTCCTGGTTCTCGATATCCTTGTAGATGGAGATCGCATTGCCGTTACTTCCAACGATGATTGTGGTAAATCCGATGAGTTTGTGATGGATCTTATACGCAATCCGGGATGTGAGAAACAACCTGAAAGAAGCTGTGAAGAGAAGGTGTAGAAAGAAAAGGGCAAAATAGAACTGAAGGTACGTGCGGTTGTTAATAATTACATCGTCGAGGATCAGGCTAAAGAATATCACCGTTACACCGATAGCGGTAGTAAGTAACGTAATCCCGAATTCACGAAGCCTCCCTTTCCTGAATATCTTTCGATATGTACCTATTAACACATAAAAGATCAACCATAGCAAAGGAATGACCGCGAGGCCGATATAAAGTTTATTATCGGTAAAGATGATATCCGGTTGCTGAAAAACATTCGGATTGACTACCATTTTGCGGTAGGTGAAAAATAGAAACCAAGCGATGATAGCGGCGAAGTAGTCAGCCATCACAAACTTAAAAACCTGAAGTCGCCTGTTCATTATTCCGATGTTCTGGTTACCACTTTAATGTTGTCTAGAAGGATAAGTGCATCCGGTTCCGAAGCTGTCTGGATAGCGGAGATAAAGATTCTGAATTTTTGCATTCCGGGATAAGCATTCAGGCTATTGGTAAGGTTGATATAGATCTTTTTCCATTCATTGCCTGTTGGGTTCAGGTAGATAACGGGAACTTGCTGGATCGTACTAATTCCGTAGAGATAAATGCCGACTACAAATACATTGTTTGTCCTGAAATTCATCTCGACGAAAACCGGGGCAAACGGGATATCAAAGTCCCTGTCGTTGATACACTCGAAAAACTGGTTGACAGTATCCATTTGTACCATTCCCGAGTGATTCCCTTCAAAAGTAAGTGAATCTCCGGGCTCAGTAAGTAATAAGGCTGCATCACTTCGTATGGTTGTGTCAAACGTGATAGATATTCCTTCAAATCCTTCTATTAAGTCAAAAGTAGTAGTAGAAAAGTAGTTGGTCCTCTGTACGCCGATATCAGTTGTGTCAAGTTCGGTGAGTTCCACGGATAGCTCAATCGGTTCAAAGAAAGGATATATCATCCGTGTTGCAGCGATACCGTTTAATTTGATCCCTGGCAGAATCTTCAGGTTATGCGTTCCCCGGGCTAGAACCGGGAACCTTGCCGGAAGCTGGAACGCACCGATCAGGTTATCGTCAATATATACCCATGCATCTACGATACTGGCTGAAGCAGAGCCCTGGGCCGACAGACTTGTGGTCAGGTAGATTGAATCAATCGTTACGTAAGCAGGAATCTCCTGGTCTCCTTTGAATTTTTCACAGGAGGTGATCAGAACCGGGATTAGAGCAATAAATAGACAGACGGTAGATCTCCGGATGGTCATAAATAGCAATTGGTTCTTTCAGTAATTTGGTAACGGGTAGTTATGGGATATATTGCACGGTTAGTATTGAAAAGAAATCAACAGTTGAAAGAGATGTTATCTTAAAGGTTTGCAGCCGACTGGTTGATCTTCTCAATGATCTGGTGAGCCAGTTCAAGGGCACTGTATCCATCGTTAATTGTAACCGGTGGAACAGTATTGTTGACAATTGCAGAATGGAAGCTTTCGAGTTCGGCTTTGATCGCATTAAGGGGTTTGACTTCAGGCTTATTGAAGAATATCTGCTTTTTCCCTTTTTCCGGACCGAGATCAAGGGTAAAGAGGGCCGTAGATTTGCTTGTTGCGTCAGCATTCTGGATCCGCACCACCTCGATCTCTTTATTAAGAAAATCTACGGAAATATATGTGTCTTTCTGAAAGAATCGGGATTTTCGCATATTTTTTAAGGAAATCCGTGAGGCTGTGAGGTTGGCCACACACCCATTATCAAACTCAATACGGGCATTCGCGATATCAGGTGTATCGCTTACCACAGGCACACCGCTGGCAGAGATTTTACGTATGTTAGCTTTCACAACGCTAAGAATGATATCGATGTCGTGAATCATCAGGTCGAGGATCACCGGTACATCCATTCCCCTTGGATTGAACTGGGCCAGCCGGTGGCATTCAATAAACATAGGTTTGTTGAAATAGGGCTCCACCGCCAGAAAAGCCGGATTAAACCGTTCCACATGACCCACTTGTACTTTCACGTTGGCCTCCCCTGCAATTTTAATTAATTCTCTGGCTTGCTGCAACGTAGTCACAATGGGCTTCTCAATGAAAACGTGCTTGTACTTTTTCAGGGATTTGGATGCACACTCAAAATGTGATACTGTAGGGGTCACAATATCCACAACATCAACGGCATCAACAAGCTCATCCAGCGTATCAAAATTTTTAATCTGGAACTCTGTTTCAACCTGTGAAGCGATCTCCGGGTTGGGGTCGTAAAACCCCACCAGATCAAAACCCGGAATATCTTTGATGCACCGGATGTGAATTTTTCCAAGATGGCCTGCGCCTAAAACACCGATTTTCAACATATCTGATCCTATATTTTTGCAAAAGTAAGGCTTTGTGCTGATTGAATTTAGTATTTTCGCAAAAAATGCATCCCTACTCCCATCCTCTATGAACAAACCGACAACGATGACCGACTCATTTCGCCACAAAGGTCTGCGAAAGCAACTTGTGGAGACGATCCGGAAAAAGGGGATTGCAAACCAGCAGGTTCTTCAGGCTATTGAAAAACTTCCCCGTCACTTTTTCTTTGACTCCTCCTTTCTGGAGTATGCATATGAAGATAAACCATTTCCCATCGGTGCCGGGCAAACCATTTCACAACCCTACACTGTAGCCTTTCAAAGCATGTTACTGGATGTCAAAAAGGGAAGCAGGGTTCTTGAGATAGGTACGGGGTCGGGATATCAGGCATGCATTCTGGCCGAAATGGGAGCTAAAGTTTTTACCATCGAACGCCACAAAGTTCTCTACACAAAAACAAGTCAACTTCTCCCTACTCTGGGTTATCACTCTATAAAGACCTTTTTTGGCGATGGATACAAAGGATTACCGGCTTATGCCCCCTTCGACCGTGTGCTTATCACGGCCGCAGCTCCTGCTATTCCTGATCCGTTGATCCAGCAGCTAAAACCCGGAGGGATCATGGTGATTCCACTGGGACCTGATGATATCCAAACCATGACCGTCCTGGTTAAAAACACCGATGGAGGGTATCAAAAAAGCGAACATGGGGCATTTCGATTCGTACCTATGCTAAAAGACAAAGAGAAATAGTGGGTTGCTTGATGTTTGTGATACCTTTTTTTTCTTTAGTTTTGACTAAAAATAATCAGATCACTATGAAAAAATTTCTCTATCTCGCAGGAATCCTCCTGATCATCAGTTCGTGCGCCACCAAAAAAATCAATTTTGACCAGCTCCAGGACCGTAACGGACTCTTTTATCTGGTGAACGACAAAGAGCCTTTCACCGGAGAGATCGTCTCTTACGTTGCAGGAAGAGTGGAGTTTGAAGGAGAAGTGAAGAACGGATTGAAAGAAGGGCTTTGGATATATTATTATACGAACGGACAAAAAGAGATGGAAGGCGTTTATAAAGATGGACTGAAAGAGGGAACCTGGTCCTACTGGACTGAAAACGGAGAGCAGGACGATCAGGAGGTTTATAAACTTGGGAACCGTCTCGGGCATGAAGGCCCCCGGCCAGATGATGAAGGCATTTCCAGAGAAACAGAGACGGAGAGTGGTGCCGAATCATCAACTTCATCTGTTGGAGGAACCATTGGAGGTGAATCAGGCCAAACGATAAAATCAGAGCAGCCAAAAAAGGTTGAACCCCCGAAGCCCAAACCAGTAAACTGGGATATGCTAAGAGGTGGTCCGGTGAAGTATTACCAGGGACAACCTTATACCGGACCGGTAGTTAAGTGGTACAAAGAGGGAGCCCGGGGAAAATACATCGACGGCTACTTTACCAATGGATACCGCAGCGGGAAATGGACCTTCTACGATCGTGCGGGAAGAGTTATTGAGATCAAGTATTACTAACTGCTAACTGCCAACTGCTAACTCTTTTTACCAGGGCCCAGATAAAGCCGACCAGCATCACAAATGATCCAAACCAAAGCACATTGATGTAGGGATTCAGGATTGCTTTAATGACAATGAAATCAGAGGTCTTCCCAACCGAAGCGATATACATATAGTAGTCTTTCAGTAGGAAATTCCGTGTATCGGGATTGTAGACATCTCCCATCCGTGGATGACGGTTCACTGAAGGATGAAGGCTGAACTGATAGGTATACTCCCCTTTATTGCGTTTTAGGAAATCGATCTGGTAAACTGTTGTGTTCCCTTCTGCAACAGCATCTACGTAGGTGACGTAAAATCCACCCATATAAGAGGTGTCACTCTTCATCAAAAGCAGATTCTCTTTGTTTGAGCGTAAATTGCCCAGATCAATACCCGATGTGTTGGATGAGATGATCTTTGAATTTGAGAATGTGATCAGGACACCAAGTAAAAAGAGTACAAATCCTATATGGGTTAAGATAGCTGGCATGTTTCTGGGTTTCGACATCCGAAAGATCAGATTCATTAAAGAGGCTGTTAAAGCGAACCAGATGAAGAAGAGAAAGAGGATAAAGCTACCACTCCTTACGATTCCGTTAATGATAAACAATATGGTCAATCCAATTGAAAGGACCAGTGGAATGATCAATTTGCGTAAAAATGCGCCTGTTTCATTACGGTCGAAGTTTAGAAACTGGGTGAAGGCAATGAACCCAGCGATCAGGAGAGCATAAGGAGTCTGCCATCGGTTATAGAACCCGACAGAATCGGTAGGCGGTGCAAAGTTTGTGCCGAAAATGGCGTTGAACACCGGAATGGAGGTAGTGAACATAATCTGAAATGCCGAAAGAACAACGACAAGTGATCCAATAAACATCCAGAATTCTCTGGAGAGGAGAAGTTCTTTTCGTTTCAACTGGAACTGACCTGCTCTACGGATGATGAGCCAGGCTGCAAGCCCCAGGAATGTTAGCAGGAAGAGCGCCAGTTGAGTTGCCATTCCATTATCTCCAAACGAATGGGCTGATGTTTCGGATAACACGCCACTACGGGTAAGGTAACTGGCAAAGAGAACCAAGACATAAGAGAGCGTAGAAAAGATAAAAGCTGCCGTAAGGGCATGATTCTGTTTCCTGAAGATCAACATGAAATGCAACGTAGCTACCAGGGTCATCCAGGGAACCAGGGAGGAGTTTTCCACCGGATCCCAGGCCCAGAACCCACCAAAAGTGAGGGAGACATAAGCCCAGGCTCCGCCGAGCAAAATGCCAGCACCCAGAAGTAATAATGAAAGGAGTGTCCAGGGTATAACAATCTTTATCCATGAGGTGAACTCTTTCCGAACAAGTGCAGCCATCGCATAGCTGAATGGTACAAGAGCTAGTGCATAACCCAGAAAGAGGATTGGTGGATGAATGGTCATCCAAATATTCTCCAACAGGGGATTCAATCCGTTGCCATCTGCCAGCGAAGTGGTGAGGTAATTGGCATTTTCAAATATGGTCCCTTGGATGGAGTCAACAGTTTCGCGGAGAAGCCGGAAAGGAGAAGTTCCTACATCCCAGTTCCCAATCGAAACACCAAGCATCATACTGGTCACAAAGACTTGTGAAAGAGCGAAAAAAACCATTACGCCAGGTTCCCAGTCTTTGGTAGTTCGAATGAGTACTAATCCAACCACGGCCTGGAAGAGGGCCCACACCAGAAAGCTCCCCTCCTGCCCTGCCCAGAAACAGGAGATGATATATTTGACCGGCAGGTCGCGGGAAGAGTATTGCCATACGTAAGAGTACTCGAAATAGTGGTTAAAGATCATGTAGTATAGAACCACCGATACGCCAATCAGTGAAAGGGCATGAAGCCAGTATAAACTCCTGGCACTCCGGCGAAGTAAAAGTGACCTCTCTTTTGCTGATGACAGAAGACGGAAATAGAAAATGGTTGCTAAGAGTGCGGATAGAAAGCTGACCCAAAGAAGGGCTTGTCCAAGTTGTCCAGCAAGGAGATGTTCTCCAATATAGTGTATTGACATAGAAACCTCTTTAAATGTGTTCAAAATTACTGCTTTATTTTGGAATCCCGGGAATACCGCTTCAATGATTGTTAAAAACTACTTGGTTTTTGTTATTAAGAATTTTACAATTCCGGGGAACCTGGCTCCTTTTCTAGTATATTCGCTCAAAAATCAATGTATGGTGAGAGTGGGCCTGGTTGGAGGCTCGGGGCTTGAGAAGCTGAATATACTTATAAATACACGTGAAATTGAAGTTTCCACACCCTACGGTTCTCCAAGTTCCTCGTTATATACCGGTCAGATTGACTCCTGTGAAGTCGTGATTCTCTCTCGTCATGGACGAGAGCACACCATTCCTCCTACACAGGTAAATAACCGGGCTAACATCTCTGCCTTCAGGGAATTGAATTGTTCCTATATTCTTGCTACTACAGCTTGTGGAAGCCTTAGGGAAGAGATTCGACGGGGAGACTTTGTGATACCCGACCAGTTCATTGATTTTACCAGGCGAAGGCATCTGACCTTTTATGAAGAGTTTGAGCCTGGGAATGCAATCCATCCCACGATGGCTGATCCCTTTTCGGAGTATCTCAGAGGGTTGTTGATCGAGGGAGCCAGGGAGCTTGGATTACCGGTTCATCCCACAGGGACAGTGGTTACCATTGAAGGTCCCCGCTTTTCCACCAGGGCTGAATCGCAGATGTTCAGAACCCTTGGAGCTGATATAATCAATATGAGTATCGCGCCGGAAGCTATTCTTGCATTTGAAGCTGGGATTCCATATGCCGCAGTTGCTCTTTCGACCGACTATGATGCATGGAAAACTGATGAGGAGCCAGTTACCTGGAATGAGGTGGTACATATCTTTAATAAAAATGTGGAACATGTAACCCGTCTAATGTTAAACGTTATAAATCAGATTAAAGCATAATCTAATGCTGATGAAAAAGATCCTTATTCTATTTGCAGGCCTCTTCACTTCAACCATCCTTCTGGGGCAGCCTGTTGAGCGAACCATTGGAAGCCTGCCACTCATCAGTGAAGTGAAGTCTTCCCTTGACCTTGCCACAGGATATGCTCTCCAGGATAACGGGGAGTGGATCTCAGCACAAAACCGTATCCCATATAAAGTCGCTGAGTTCAATAAAAGCAATAAAACATACTACAAACTGGGTAGTGACAACTTTGAGCTTCTGGAGATCCGGGATGTGATGGTACGGAATGAGCTCTATATTGTTTTCACAATTCAATATAAAACAGGATGGTACGAATTCCCGATCCTAATGGAACTCTGGCACTGGCAGGACGGTCTGAACTATTTTGTATTTAAAGCATCGAAATTAAAAGAGGTGATGCCAAACAAAGTAGAATGGGATAGACCTTACATCATCAACATGGATGCACTTTGCAGTGGGATTTTGATCGATTACGACATGAAAACGCTTAACTCTACCATTGCCTATAATATCCAGCAAACCATTGACAATGGGACAATCGGCTCCCACAACCTGCTGATCGCAGTCTGGCCCGTTGAAGCCAAAGGGTTACAACTTTCACGGTTCCGTCTCATCCAGGTCATGAATAAAAAGAAGTTTTATATCCCTTACCTGGAAGAGAAAAACAGGGATCGATTATTCCGCAGTAATTACTATGAAGCAGATTACTCAATATTCAGGGCCTTTATCCGCTATGATGAGATCAATCCAACACTGGCGACAACCGATCCAAAGACAGGAGAAGACTGGTTCAAACGGGGAGTCTATCACTACCGTGCAGGGGACTATGCACAAGCAATCTCCGACCTCACCGAGGCAGCTAAGCATTGTCCGTTCGACCGATTTTTCATGACCTATGCCTACCGCGCAAATGCCAGAGAACAGATGGGTGATTATTCAGGAGCCATGAAAGATTATGACAAAGCGATCAGCCTAAAGCCAGCCGAAAAAGAGTATTATTCCGCATGGCTTACCACCATCTACAATCGAGGTGTTGCCAAATTTAATATCAAAGACATACTGGGAGCCTGCCAGGATTGGAATACGGCTGCCCAGATGGGGTTGCAGGATGTTTCAATGGATGAAAATATCAAAGTAAACTGTAAGAATTTCACCTATATAGGTCCGGCCAATCTCCCGACAGCAGTGGAAATCTCCTCTGCCACACCAAATACCAGCGACTATCGTAGACTCTATTTTGAAGGGATGTGGAAATACCAGAACGGCAGTTACTCTGAGGCTGTTCAGAACCTCGACAGGGCATTGGAGCTAAAGCCCGATCTCACCATCATTCCCTCTATCTACTCTTATCGGGGAGCCTCCAAACTCAAACTATCTGATTACCTTGGAGCCATATCTGATTTCGATTACTGCCTGGCATATATGGGGAGTGGCAAAGCAGACAGCTCCATCCTCAAAACGGTCTATTATAACCGTGGCTTAGCAAATTTCTTCCTTGGGAATCAGGCCGAAGCCTGTAACGATTTCAGAAAAGCAATCCATACAGGGCTTCTGGATCAGGAATCATTGAATTTCATCGAACAGATTTGCAGGTAACCATAGAATCAGACTAATCCAGATCCTTTAATGAAGTGCGTTCTCCATCCTTCGTGTAACCTACGATAAAGGCGTCGCTAACGCCAGCATTCACCATGCGTTGACGAATATCTTTTGCCTCATCAATTGATTCTGTGGAACCAACAATGAATCGATACAATCCATCGCTGTATTCACGTGTTACTGGCATAGGGATTTTATACCGTTTACGGATGGTTTCAGGAGAGTAAATCCTCTGTGCGAAAGCAAAAATCTGAACCTTGAAGAGGTAGTATTTGCTAAGATCGACACCAACAGATGGCGGAGGGGGGAGTTTGTCCATTCCCATATCGCTTTTTGCCATTCGCGGGATAGGATCACATTTTGGCAGGTTAAGAATGATCGGACCATCTTTTTTGTAATCTACCACATCCGGTGTCTTTCTGGTAGCTTTATTGAGATTCAACGTAATATTTAAAGAGAGGAAACTGTACATATCAACCTTGAACCCATCATCAATGCCATCAACCATGTCAGAGGTGATGGGGCGTAGGGTATATTCAAGCCCAATGTTCACTTTATTGGCAATGCTATAATAGGCCCCAAACCCAACAGGTATAACAGCTGCGACTTTACCTGACAATGCTCCATTAGGAACTACGATCCCAGTGGGCAAATCCTTCAGCGTCGTTTTCCAGTAAAATGCACCAATTCCAACTGTTCCATAAACAAAGAAGGTCCGTTTGGGATTAAACCCCCCGATCAGGTTCGAAAAGTTAATCATTGTATTGACGTTACCATCAATAATTGTTGAGTTAAAACTAGTATCTACCGGTGTTCCATCCATCCTGGTTGACTTTTTCCCGGCAAGTGCTCCATAAAGCACCTGCCCCCGTAAGGAAAATACATTGCTAACCCTCCGTCCGAAGGTAAACGATCCGGCAAATGTCAAATCACCAGCCTGTGGTAGGAATCGGTTGATATTAAGGTCTCCCGAAAAAAATGTCGGACCACCAGATAAGCCAATGAACCAGTTATCACCAAAACGTGTACCAAGTTTTAGATTGGATTGAGCGGACAGGTAAATCGGAAAAATCAAAAAGAAAAAGAAGAACAAGATCTTTGAAACAGGTCTGGTCATACTGTAGATTGATTTCCTGGTAACAGGATATTTCTTTGCAACTTCAAATATATGCCTCGAATTACTAAGAAACCAGCGATTTCAGCATTAGATATCAACATTTTTCCAACAAAAAAAGCCCACTCGACAAGGTGGACTTTCACAAAACGTTGGATGCCTGCTACTTCACAAACTTGAAATTTCGGCCCAGATAGGTTCCAGTATCTCCCAGTTGCTCCTCAATCCGTAGTAACTGGTTATACTTGGCGATCCTGTCAGTCCGGGAGGCAGAACCGGTTTTTATCAAACCGGTGTTCAGCGCCACGGCAAGATCTGCTATTGTTGTATCTTCTGTTTCACCGGAACGATGACTGATCACGACTGTATAACCGTTACGGTAAGCCATGTTCACTGCATCGATGGTCTCCGTTAGCGTACCGATCTGATTAACCTTAACCAGGATGGAGTTTCCGACTCCCTTTTCAATCCCCATTCGCAAACGATCGACATTTGTTACGAAGATATCATCTCCTACGATCTGTATCTTCTTCCCCAGCTCTTTTGTCATCAATTTCCAACCTTCCCAGTCATCTTCAGCCATGCCGTCCTCGATAGATATAATCGGATAGCGGTTCACCCAATCTTTCCAAAATGATACCATCTCAGCCGGGGAGAGTTTTTCTCCTGTGGACTTCTTCAGATGATAACAGTTTTCTTCAGGGATAAAATATTCTGAAGAGGCGGGATCAAGTGCAATAAAAATATCTTTCCCAGGTTTATATCCAGCCTTTTCGATAGCCTTCATGATCACTTTAAGGGCCTCTTCATTAGATTTAAGGTTTGGGGCAAACCCTCCCTCATCACCAACGTTAGTAGAGTATTTCCCTTTTTTGAGCACAGCCTTCAGGTGGTGAAACACCTCAGCTCCCATCCTGATTGCTTCCGAAAAAGTAGAAGCACCCACAGGCATTATCATGAACTCCTGGAAATCAATTGAGTTATCTGCGTGCGAGCCCCCATTCAGAATGTTCATCATTGGGATAGGCAGCGTATTTGCCCCCACCCCTCCAATGTACCGATACAACTCCTGTGAAGTGGTCTGGGCAGCTGCTTTTGCAACAGCAAGGGAGACGCCAAGAATGGCATTAGCTCCAAGTTTACCTTTATTGGGAGTCCCATCAAGTTCGATCATTTTCCGATCGATCTCCACTTGGTCAGTAACATACATCCCCTCCAATTCCGGAGCAAGGATATTATTTACATTATGGATGGCCTGAAGCACTCCTTTGCCCAGGTAAAATTTCTTATCCCCATCACGCAGTTCAACCGCTTCGTGAATCCCTGTTGAGGTACCCGATGGTACAGCAGCCCTACCCAGGATTCCGCTGTCGGTGATCACGTCTACTTCAATAGTAGGATTACCTCTGGAGTCAAGAATCTGACGTGCGTGAATTGCGAGAATCCGGCTCATCTTAATCCTCCTTCTTCGGTGTAGTTTCTTCTGTCACTTCCGGTGTAGCTCCTTCTGTCACTTCCGGTGTAGTTTCTTCTGTCACTTCCGGTGAAGCTCCTTCTGTCACTTCCGGTGTAGCTCCTTCTATCACTTCCGGCGCAGTTTCTTCTGTCACCACTTCGGTTGACTCTTCAATTACCTCAGCAACAGCTTCAGGCTCTTCAACTTTATCCGTGGATACCACATCTTCCTTTTTCTTTGTTCCGCCACGACGTCTCCGTGCACTCTTACCTTTCTGATCCTCTTTCGGTCCCAGCAACAATTCGTTGTAGTCAACCAGCTCCATCATGCACATTTCAGCGTTGTCACCCAGTCTTGGTCCCACTTTTAATATCCGTGTGTAACCACCTGGCCTGTCCGCAATCTTCTGAGCAATTTCGCGGAAGAGTTCCGTAACAGCCTCTTTGTTTTGAAGGTAGCTGAATACCAGACGCCGTGAATGCGTGGAGTCTTCTTTTGCTTTTGTAATCAGTGGCTCAATATAGGAACGTAATGCTTTTGCCTTTGCCAGTGTAGTCGTGATTCTCTTGTGAAGGATTAATGAAGAAGCCATGTTGGAAAGCATCGCTTTCCTGTGCTCACTCGTTCTTCCAAGATGGTTAAATTTCTTCTTATGTCTCATTCCGATTAATCCTTATCTAATTTATATTTTGCTGTATTCATTCCAAACTCAAGTCCTTTCGTCTTCACAAGTTCCTCAAGCTCAGTGAGTGATTTCTTGCCAAAATTCCTGAACTTCAGCAGATCGTTTTTATTAAAAGCAACCAGGTCGCCCAGCGTCTCAACATCTGCAGCTTTGAGGCAGTTTAGTGCCCTTACTGAAAGATCCATATCAACCAGCTTGGTTTTGAGCAGTTGCCGGATATGCAAAGAGGTTTCATCGAACTCCTCGGTCACAGTTTTTTCGTTGGTATCGAGGGTGATCTTTTCATCCGAGAATAGCATGAAGTGATGGATCAGAACCCTCGCGGCTTCTTTCAGCCCATTTTTCGGAAGGATAGAGCCGTCGGTGGTGATCTCCATCACAAGCTTTTCGTAGTCGGTTTTCTGCTCAACACGATAATTCTCAACGTGGAAGGTCACATTCTTGATAGGCGTATGAACAGAGTCGATTGCGATTCGGCCCAAACTCGTGCTGAGGGTTTTATTTTCCTCAGCAGGTACATATCCACGGCCCTTATCAATCGAGATCTCGATGGTTAGTTTCACAATGGGGTCCATATGACAGATTATCAGGTCCTGGTTGAGCACCTGAAATACGGATAGGAACTTATTGATATCACCAGCTTTAAACTCTTTCTGCTGGCCGATAATCACAGTCACCTTTTCTGAACTTTCAGATTCAATCAGCTTTTTGAAGCGAATCTGTTTCAAATTCAGGATAATCTCAGTAACATCTTCTATCACACCTTTGATGGTAGAGAATTCCTGATCAACTCCTTCAATTTTGATGGAGGTGATGGCATATCCTTCCAGCGAGGAAAGCAGAATTCTTCTGAGGGCATTTCCGATAGTGACCCCGAAACCGGGTTCGAGAGGTCTAAACTCGAATATTCCACGGTTGTCATCAGATTCTACCATGATGACCTTATCGGGCTTCTGAAACGGTAATATTGCCATAAATTGCCTTTTTAGGGGTTAATTTTTATTTACTATGATTATTTGGAATACAACTCAACGATCAGCTGTTCTTTGATGTTTTCAGGTATTTGATCGCGCTCCGGATAGCTCATGAATTTTCCGGTGAGGGTGTTCACATCCCACTCCAACCAAGGATACTGGTTCGACCGGGAAGCGACCGAATTCAGAATTGCTTCGAGTGATCTGGAGCGTTCCCGAACGGTAATGATATCACCCGGGTGAACTTCGAAACTCGGGATGTTGACCACTTTTCCATTAACGGTAATATGACGGTGAGAGATCAACTGACGGGCACCACTGCGTGTTGGTGCAATCCCAAGACGATAAACGACGTTATCAAGCCGGGCTTCGATCAACTGAAGCAGAACCTCACCTGTTTTTCCCCCTTTACGGGCAGCTCGTAGGAATGTGTTTTTGAATTGCCGTTCCAGGATGCCATAAGTATATTTGGCTTTTTGCTTTTCCATCAACTGAGTTCCATACTCAGAAGCTTTGGGGCGACGCCTCGACTGTCCGTGCATTCCGGGAGGGTAATTCTTCTTTTCGTAATACTTATCAGGTCCATAGATCGGATCTCTGAACTTTCTTGCAATCTTTGTTTTTGGACCAATATATCTAGCCATAACTCTTTATTATAATAGATCTTTTAACATTTTCTTTTAAACACGGCGTCTCTTTGGTGGGCGACATCCATTGTGTGGCAACGGAGTGATATCCATAATCTCAGACACTTCAATTCCTGATGTGTGGATCGTACGGATAGCAGACTCTCTCCCTGCACCGGGGCCTTTAATATAAACTTTGACTTTCCTCAGTCCGGCATCGTATGCCTTTTTTGAGGCATCCTGCGCTGCCATTTGAGCAGCGTAAGGCGTATTCTTCTTAGATCCTCTGAATCCCATCTTTCCGGCAGATGACCAGGAGATTACCTGACCGGTATTGTTTGTGAGGGTTACAATCAGATTATTGAAAGAGGCGTTTACGTATGCCCTTCCAATAGGATCGACTTTCACGACCCGTTTTTTTGAACTTTTCTCAGTCTTTGCCATAAACTCTACTAACTACAATTAACTTTTCGTTGCCTTCTTCTTGTTGGCAACTGTCTTTTTTCTGCCCTTTCTGGTACGGGCGTTATTTTTAGTACTCTGTCCGCGGACCGGAAGTCCCAGACGATGACGGATTCCCCTATAGGATCCGATGTCCATCAATCGTTTGATGTTCATCTGAATCTCAGAACGGGCGGCTCCTTCCACTTTGAAATGGTCGTTGAGAATGGTACGGATCGCATTCTGCTCATCGTCAGTCCAATCCTGAACTTTTTTATTTACATCCACCCCAGCCATGGTTAAGATCTTCTCCGCATTGCTTCTGCCAATCCCGTAGATGTAAGTCAGTCCGATCACTCCCCGTTTCTGTTTGGGTAAATCAATACCTGCAATTCTGGCCATAATTGAACTCTTTTATAATAATTGTTAACCTTGTCTTTGTTTAAACCTTGGATTTTTCTTATTGATCACAAATAGTTTGCCCTTTCTGCGAACGATCTTGCAGTCAGCTGAACGTTTCTTGATCGATGTTCTAACTTTCATGATAAACTCTTTTTATACTATTGGTATCTAAATGTTATTCTTCCTTTTGTCAAATCATATGGTGACATTTCGATTTTTACCTTGTCACCCGGTAAAATTTTTATATAATGCATCCTCATTTTCCCGGAGATGTGTGCTGTGATCACATGTCCGTTCTCGAGTTCCACCCTGAACATGGCGTTGCCAAGTGATTCGATGACCGTACCATCTTGCTGGATTGAAGATTGCTTTGCCATATCTTTCTTTTGTTGAGATGCGGCATGCCGCATCTTGACGTTATATTATACTTTCTGGTCCAAGTACCTCTTCGATGTAAGAGAAGGTTGAGAGCACCTCCGGTGCATCCTTCCTCACTACCACCGTTAACTCATAATGAGCTGACGGTAGCCGGTCAGTCGTCCGAATTGTCCACCCATCAGCAGCTTGAACAATATTTTTTGTCCCCAGGTTGATCATCGGTTCGACACAAATCACAAGACCTTCCTGTAATTTTACCCCTGATCCTTTTCTCCCGTAATTCGGAATATCGGGCTTTTCATGCAGCTCCCTTCCAATACCGTGACCAACTAACTCGCGAACGACCGAATAACCAAAGGATTCAACATAATCCTGTACAGCTGAGCTGATATCTCCAACCCGTTTCCCAACCTGGGCCATATTGAGCGCCCTGAAAAGGGATTCTTTGGTTCTACTCAGCAAATCCAACACTTCGGGGTTCACTTCTCCTACAGGAAATGTGTAAGCCGAATCCCCATAATAACCGTGCTTGATGCATCCACAGTCGATCGAAACAACATCACCATTTGTAAGAACTCTCTCTCCCGGGATGCCGTGTACGACCTCTTCATTGACAGAGATGCACAACGTGCCCGGGAATCCGCGGTACCCTTTAAACCCTGGAACCGCTCCTTCACAACGGATAAACTCTTCCGCTATGTTGTCCAGCGTTATCGTTTTAACGCCTGCTTTTATATACTTTGCTACTTCTGCCAGTGTCTTGCTGACAATGATCGCGTTTTCTCTTAATAGTTCAACCTCTTCGTTTGACGTAACAACCATCCGGTTTGATTTTCATTTATCCGGCCATGCTGAATGACGACCTGCCTTTGATTCTTCCCGACTTAGTCAACCCATCGTAATGCCTCATCAGAAGGTGGCTTTCAATCTGTTGCAGTGTATCAAGCACCACACCTACCAGAATCAGAAGGGAGGTGCCACCATAGAACTGTGCAAACTGAGAAGTTACTCCGACCAACTTTACAAGGGCTGGCATAATGGCGACAAAACCAAGGAAAATAGATCCAGGTAACGTGATTCTTGACATGATGTTATCGATAAACTCTGCCGTCTTCTTCCCGGGTTTAACTCCAGGAACGAACCCTCCGTTTTTCTTCATATCCTCCGCCATCTGCGTCGGATTAATCGTTATAGCCGTATAGAAATAGGTGAAGAATATGATCATCAGGAAGAAGACGAAGTTGTACCAGAAGCTGGTATAGTCGGTAAATACCCGTGCAACTCCCGAAAGTGTTTCTGAGTTGGCAAAGCCAGCCAGGGTTAACGGGAGGAACATGATCGCCTGGGCAAAGATGATTGGCATTACACCTGCTGCATTAACCTTTAATGGAATATACTGACGAACGCCGCCATACTGTTTGTTTCCAACAATTCGTTTCGCATATTGAACCGGAATCCGTCGGGTTCCCTGTACCAGCAAGATTGTGATAAGGATTACAAAGACCAGGAATGCAAGTTCCACAACGAAAAGAACCAGTCCTCCTCCCTGCTGTTCCATACGGGAAACCAGTTCACCAAAGAGGGAAAATGGCAACCGCGCGATGATTCCGATCATAATGATCAGCGAGATTCCGTTTCCGATCCCTTTGTCGGTGATACGTTCCCCCAACCACATGATGAACATGGAGCCGGCGGTTAGTGTGATAATAGAAGATATCCCGAAGAATGAGAAGATAGAGTGAGTAGTAGCAGCGGCATTGAATGGCATGATCCCTTCGGGTGGCATCTGAGATACCAGGTTTGCAATGTATGCAGGAGACTGGAAAATCAGAATAACCACAGTCAGGTACCGGGTAATCTGATTGATCTTTTTCCGTCCGCTTTCCCCCTCTTTTTGTAGTTTCTGAAAATAGGGAATAGCCAGTCCGAGCAGCTGCATTACGATAGAGGCGGAGATGTAAGGCATGATCCCTAGAGCGAAGATAGATGCATTGGCAAATGCGCCTCCCGAGAACATATTGAGCAGTCCCAAGAGGCCTTCACTGCTCTGGTTCTGGAGGTTTGCCAGCATGGTAGGATCCACTCCTGGCAACACCACATACGATCCCATACGATAGATCAGAAGAATCCCAAGAGTATAGATAATCCTCTTTCGCAGGTCTTCAATCTTCCATATATTTCGGATGGTTTGTATCAGCTTTTTCATTCAACAGAATTTAAATAGTGTTTGCACTCCCTCCGTTATCTTCAATAATTTTCTTGGCGGTAGCGGAAAATGCGTGAGCCGTCACATCGAGTTTGGTTTTCAGTTCACCTCTTCCCAGTATTTTGATCCGGTCTTTCTTGGAGGCATATCCGTTGTTTATCAGGACTTCAAGATTGATCTCAGTTACCTTAAGCTTATCGGACAGGAACTGCAACGCATCAACATTGATACCTTTGTATTCGATCCGGTTGATATTTTTAAATCCGAACTTGGGAACACGTCTGACAAGTGGCATCTGGCCTCCTTCATTTCCCGGTTTATGAGAATAGCCTGAACGGGATTTTGCCCCTTTGTGCCCCCGGGTGGATGTTCCTCCCCTCCCTGATCCCTGTCCGCGTCCAATTCTCTTCGGTTTCCTGGTCGAACCTTCAGCCGGTTTTAGATTGCTTAAATCCATTGCTTATATTTTATACGTTGTTACGTTCGATGTTTCGTAATTAGTCCAGTTCTTCAACTGTAACCAGGTGTCTGACCTTGGTTACCATACCCAGAATCTGAGGTGTAGCTTCGTGCTCTACCGTATGACGGATCCGTCTCAGTCCAAGGGCTTCAAGGGTCCTTTTTTGCCTTTCGGGTCTGCCTATTTTACTGCGGACCTGGGTGATTTTTATTTTTGCCATCGTCTCTGATGCGTTTAATTTAGTATAACATTATCCGTTGAAAACCCGTTCCATATCAATTCCTCTAAGCTGGGCAATCGTGTATGGATCGCGCAGTTTGACCAGGGCATTGATGGTGGCTTTTACGACAGAGTGTGGGTTGGATGAGCCTTTGGATTTTGCAAGCACATCGGTCACACCGACGCTCTCCAAAACTGCACGCATAGCACCTCCAGCGATAACCCCTGTCCCAGGAGCTGCCGGTTTTAGAAAGATGAGTGCTCCGGAGTATTTACCCTCCTGCTGATGCGGAATCGTTCCTTTCAGGATCGGAACCTTGATCAGATTTTTCTTGGCATCATCGATTCCTTTGGCGATGGCTGCTGTTACCTCTTTTGCTTTCCCCAAGCCAAATCCAACTACTCCTTTCTCATTCCCTACCACAACGATAGCGGAAAAACTAAACGTTCGCCCCCCTTTGGTTACCTTGGTAACCCGCTGGATACTGACCAGGCGATCTTTGAACTCAATTTCGCTTGATTTTACTCTTTTTACATTAGCGTTTGCCATAGCTATTTAGAATTTTAGGCCACTTTCCCGAGCTGCTTCTGCCAGAGATTTTACCCGACCATGATATAAATATCCGTTCCTATCGAATACAACAGTTTCAATGCCTACCTGACTAGCTTTTTCAGCAATCGCTTTCCCAACCAGTTTGGCTTGCTCTATCTTAGTAACCTTCTGGGAGTTGATCTCCTCTGTCAGGGAAGAAGCTGCAGCCAGCGTCTTACCTGCCAAATCGTCGATCAACTGCACATAGATCTCCTTGTTGCTTCTGAAAACCGTCAAGCGGGGACGTTCTGCTGTGCCCGTCACGATCTTCCGGATCCTCATTTTGATCCTCGAACGTCTTAGTTCTTTTTTGTCTTTTATTGCCATTGTGCTGTTTTTTTTTCATACCTGTACGGGGCGTGCCCCGTACAGACGCGGCATGCCGCGTCTCTACTGTCCTGCTGCTGATTTACCGGCTTTCTTCTTAATTTCCTCGCCCTGGAAACGAATTCCTTTCCCTTTGTAAGGCTCAGGTGGACGGAGTGACCTGATCTTGGAGGCTACTTGTCCTAACAGCTGTTTGTCAAAGGATTTCAGGATGATGGTGTTGGCCTTCCCTTTCTGAGCGGTTGTCTCAAGAATGATTTCGTTCGGAAGTTCCATGATGATATTATGTGAGTATCCAAGGGCAAGTTCAAGTGTTTGTCCAGTTGCGGTTGCTTTGTATCCAACCCCAATCAGCTCTTGTACAGTTGTATATCCTTCCGAAACACCTTTTACCATATTGGCGAGCAATGAGCGGTAGAGACCATGCTTTGCGCGGTCATCCTGTTCATTGCTGCTACGTTTTACCAATAGCTGAGTTCCGTCGAGTTGTACGGTGATCTTTGGGTCAACCTGCTGGTACAACTCTCCCAATTTCCCTTTCACAGTAACCAGGTTCTTGTCTGAAATGGTTACCTCTACCCCGGCAGGGACTTCAATCGGTAGTTTTCCTATTCTTGACATCTGCTTTTCTCCTTATTTAACTGATGTAACATAACACCTCGCCGCCAATCTTCTTGACTCTCGCCTCTTTGTCGGTCATAATGCCCTGTGACGTTGAGAGGATGGCAATGCCCAACCCGTTTAGAACTTTTGGGAGATGGTCTGAGTCGACATATTTCCGCAAGCCAGGTTTGCTGATCCTGATGAGTGAGTTGATGGCTGAAATTTTTGTCACCGGATGGTACTTGAGTGCAATCTTGATCATTCCAGGGATCGGGGCATGTTCCACCTTGTAATTGGTGATATAGCCCTTCTCATGAAGGATTCTGGTCATTTCTACCTTGATCTTCGATTTCGGGACCTCAACCACTCGATGGTTTGCCATCACGGCATTCCTGACTCTGGTTAAATAATCTGCAATGGGATCCGTAACCATATTGTTTCTATTTATCTTTAGTTTATACTTTATATGTATAGACGCAGCATGCTGCGTCTCTACCAGGACGCTTTTCTAACGCCAGGGATTAATCCTTTTACGGCCATTTCCCGGAAATTAATACGAGAGACACCGAACAGTCTCATGTATCCCTTGGGTCTTCCGGTTAACTTGCAACGATTGTGCAGTCTGACCGGAGATGCATTCTTAGGAAGCTTTTGCAAAGCGATGTAGTCACCAGCCTCTTTCAGAGCTTTCCGTTTTTCAGCGTACCGCTCGACTAATTTCTCTCGTTTGCGCTCTCTGGCTTTGATTGATTCTTTCGCCATGATCTTATTTGTTTTTAAATGGTAATCCAAAGGCTTTTAGCAAGGCATATGCCTCACGGTCGTTCGGCGCAGAGGTCACAAATGTGATATCCATACCGTTGATCCGGGCAACCTTATCAATGTCGATCTCCGGGAAGATGATCTGCTCTGTTATACCCATGGTATAATTTCCGCGTCCGTCGAACCCTTTATCGTTAATCCCGCGAAAGTCTCTTACGCGCGGCAGGGAAACTGAAATCAAACGGTCAAGAAACTCATACATTTTATCTCCGCGCAGGGTGACTCTGACACCTACGGGGTTTCCCTTCCTAAGCTTGAAGTTTGAGATATCTTTCTTTGATTTTGTTGATACGGCTTTCTGACCGGCAATCATGGTCATCTCATTAATGCCTGTATCAATGTGTTTCCGGTCAGTGATGGCTATACCTAATCCCTGATTCAAACTGATCTTGAGGATCCGGGGGACCTGCATATGGTTTTTGTACTTAAACTCCTCCATCAATGCAGGAACGACTTCCTTTAGGTATTTCTCCTTTATTCTTGCTGTGTAGGCCATTATTTAATCACCTCCCCTGTTTTTTTTGAATAACGAACCAGTTTTTCATTCTTGGCGTCAACTTTCCTGGTGATACGGGTTGGTTTCCCTGTTCCATCAATGACCATCAGGTTGGAAATGTGAACCGGAGCTTCTTTTTTAATGATCCCGCCTTGCGGACTCTTTGCATTCGGTTTGGTATGTTTTGAAACCAGATTCACCCCTTCTACGATGGCCTTCTCTTTGGCTTTCTCCACCACCAAAACTTTCCCCTGTTGGCCTTTGGAATCGCCGGCAATGATCATCACCGTGTCGCCTTTTCGGATATGTAATTTCTTTTGCATGGGATTTGTATTACTACGTTAAAGCACCTCTGGCGCCAACGAAACGATTTTCATAAACTGCTTCTCTCTCAGCTCTCTGGCTACAGGACCGAAGATACGGGTTCCGATCAGTTCACCGGAAGCATTGAGCAGTACAACTGCATTGTCATCAAACCGGATATAGGACCCATCATTTCGACGTATCTCTTTTTTTGTCCTCACCACAACAGCGGTGGCAATCGTGCCTTTTTTAATGTTCCCGGAGGGGATTGCATGTTTGACGGTTACGATGATACGGTCGCCAACTGAGGCATACCGTCTCCTTGTACCGCCAAGTACTTTGATGCACAGGACCTCCTTGGCACCGCTATTATCTGCTACAGATAATCTTGACTCTTGTTGTATCATGACTATTTAACCTTTTCAATGATTTCTATAAGTCTCCAGCATTTGTTCTTGCTAAGAGGCCTGGTTTCAGCAATGCGAACCTTATCTCCCTCCTGACATTCATTGGTCTCATCATGAGCCATAAACCGGGAGGTTTTTTTCACAAACTTTCCGTATTTCGGGTGCTTCACTTTTCTTTCCACCTCAACCACAATGGATTTATCCATACCATTGCTGATAACAACCCCGGTTTTTTCTTTTCTTAATTGTCTGGTTTCCATGATTGTCAAATGGTTACTTGCTGATTAATATTTTCACCTTTCAAAGCTCTGTGACGCAATTCCGTTTCAAGGCGGGCGATTGTTTTCCGGTAAGCCACGATCTTATTCGGGTTTTCGAGAGGTGAGACGGCATGGTTGAGTCTCAGCTTAACCAGCTGGCGTTTCTCCTCATCCAGGCGTTCTTTGATTTCGCCTGTGGTCATTTCTCTGATTACTTTCTGTTCCATGATTTCTATTATTCTTCAACGTAATCTCTGCGAGCAACAAACTTGGTGGCTACCGGCAGCTTTTGGGCGCCAAGGCGCAAAGCCTCTTTTGCAATTTCGATCGGCACACCTTCTGCCTCAAACAGGATGCGTCCGGGAGTGATCCGGGCTACGAAATATTCAGGAGCTCCTTTTCCTTTTCCCATACGAACCTCAGCAGGTTTCTTTGTAACTGGCTTATCAGGAAAGATGCGGATCCAAATCTGGCCCTCCCGTTTCATATGACGGGTAATCGCCTGACGCGCAGCTTCAATCTGACGACCTGTGATCCAGGCCTGCTCCAGTGTTTTAATCCCGAAGGAACCAAAAGCCAGCTCATGCCCGCGACCGGCATTCCCCTTCATTTTCCCCTTCTGCTGTTTCCTGTATTTTGTCTTCTTTGGCTGTAACATTATCTGTTTGTATTACTATGGTGCTACATTATTTTCTGGTTCTGGGCTTTGGGGGCCTTGGACCTCTATCCCGATCTCCTCTGGGACGCTGCGGGCCGCCCATTGGTTTCCCCTTCTGGCTGCTCGTACTGGGAACCAGGTCGGGTCTGCCATAGATCTCCCCTTTGCAAATCCATACTTTGATACCGATACGGCCATAGGTAGTATGGGCTTCACAGGTTGCATAATCAATATCTGCACGGAAGGTATGGAGTGGAATTCTACCCTCTTTATACTGCTCACGGCGTGCCATTTCTGCACCACCCAACCTGCCGGCAATTCCGATCTTGATTCCTTCGGCGCCTATTCTCATAGCTGAAGCGATAGCTGTCTTGATGGCCCGGCGATGAGAGATACGGCCTTCGATCTGACTTGCAACAGTATTGGCTACGATGACAGCATCAAGTTCGGGCCGTTTGATCTCGGCGATGTTGATCTGGATTTCTTTACTGGTTACCTTCTTCAGCTCTTCCTTCAGTTTATCCACCTCCTGACCGCCTTTTCCGATAATAATTCCCGGGCGGGCTGTGTGGATAGTAACAGTGACCAGTTTCAGCGTTCGTTCGATTACGATCTTGGAAATACCGGCTTTCGAAAGACGGGCATTCAAATACTTCCGGATCTTCTCATCCTCAATTAACTTGGGTGCAAAGTTCTTTCCGCCATACCAATTTGAATCCCAGCCACGAATTATACCTAACCTGTTAGCAATCGGGTTCGTCTTCTGTCCCATTATCCTTTTTTATTATTTGATTTTAAGTTAGTCCCTTTTTTAGGCGCTGAAGCAGCTTTTGCTTTAGGAGCCGTTTTTGTTTTTACTGAAGCTTTTGGAGCTCTGGTCTTTGGAGTTCCTTTTGCAGCTGCTTTTGGAGCTGCTTTTGGAGCTGCTTTTGGAGCTTTCTTCTCCTTCTGAGCCTTCACTTCAGTTTTAACCTCTTTCACCGATTCTTCCATCCCCGGTTCGGGTTTGTTCAGGCTATCGAGGATGATGGTTACATGATTTGAACGTTTCCTGATGCGATGTGCTCTTCCCTGTGGGGCAGGCTGGATCCGCTTCAGTATACGGCCTCCATCAACCTGGATCTCTTTGATAAACAGGTCGTTTTCCTCAATCCGCATTCCTTCATTCTTGGTCTGCCAGTTAGCAATTGCTGACAACACCAGCTTATGCAAACGAATGGCAGGGTGCTTTGGATTAGTTTTCAAAATATGCAGTGCCAGTTCCACCCGTTTTCCACGGATCAGATCAGCAACTAGTCTCATCTTCCGGGGAGAAGTGGGGACATTATTCAGAACGGCAAATGCCATGTTCTTCTTTAACTCTTTCCGCTTCTCAGCTCGTGTACGACTTTTAACTCCCATTGTTCTTCAATTATGTCGTTACTTTTTACCTTTATCCTTATTCCCGGCGTGACCCCTGAAGATACGTGTAGGGGCGAATTCGCCGAGTTTATGGCCTACCATATTCTCCGTGATATAGACAGGAATGAATTTGTTTCCGTTGTGTACGGCAATGGTCTGGCCAACAAAATCAGGAGAGATCATGGAACTTCTCGACCAGGTTTTGATCGCCGTCTTTTTCTTAGAATCGACAGTTTCCAAAACCTTCTTCTCCAGTTTGTAATTGATATACGGACCTTTTTTCAGTGATCGGCTCATAATTCAACTATTGAATATTATTTTTTTCTCTTTTCTACGATATATTTATTGCTGGCCTTTTTCCGGGACCGAGTCTTGTAACCCTTAGCAGGCATCCCATTTCGTGAACGCGGGTGTCCGCCGGAAGCTCTTCCTTCACCACCTCCCATGGGGTGATCAACCGGGTTCATGGCAACGCCACGAGTACGAGGCCTTCTCCCTTTCCAGCGGCTACGTCCGGCTTTCCCCGACGACTCAAGACTATGGTCAGGATTTGAAACTATCCCGACTGTAGCCTTACAAGCCTGAAGGATCATCCGTGTCTCACCGGAAGGCATCTTGAGGATAGCAAACTTGCCATCCCGCGACATCAGCTGGGCTGAGTTACCGGCACTTCGCACCAGCTTAGCTCCCTGTCCAGGACGCAGTTCCACGTTATGAATGATGGTTCCAAACGGAATCTCACTCAGGAATAACGTATTTCCTATTTCAGGAGGAACCCCTTTCCCTGAAAGAACGGTCTGACCAACTTTCAGTCCGTGCGGAGCAATGATGTATCGCTTTTCACCATCTTTATAGTTGATCAAAGCAATCCTGGCCGTACGGTTCGGATCGTATTCGATCGAAGTCACTACCCCGGGGATATCATCTTTGTCCCGTTTGAAGTCAATTACACGGTACCTTTGTTTATGACCACCACCCATGTATCGCATGGTCATTTTTCCTTCGTTGTTGCGTCCACCGGTTCTCTTTTTTGTAGCAATCAGGCTCTTCTCAGGAGTTGATGTAGTAATCTCATCAAACGCACTGATGACCTTGAATCTCTGACCGGGAGTTGTCGGTTTGTATTTTTTTAGCGCCATTTCAATTAAATATTGCTGTAAAAGTCAATCGTTTCACCTTTAGCCAATGTAATGATGGCTTTCTTAAATGTATTAGTCCTACCCTTTATTACACCGCCTTTGGTAAATCGGGATTTGTTCTTACCGGAATAGATCATGGTATTGACCTCGAGGACATCCACGTCATACAACTCCTTGATCGCCTGTTTGATCTGGAGCTTGTTGGCCCGACGGTCAACAACAAAACCGTAGCGGTTAAGCTGTTCACCCATCTGGGTCATCTTCTCGGTTATGATCGGTTTGATTATAATACTCATTGCTTGCGAATTAACTGATTAATTCTGGGTTATATTTTCAATCTCCTTGAGTGAACTCTCAGTGACCAGCATGCGGGTAGCGTTGAGAATCTCGTAGGTATTGAGATCTGATGCATTGATTACCTTCACCTTTTGGAGGTTACGTGCCGAGAGAACGATGTTTGAATCGTTTCCGGTTGTAACCAGCAACGTTCTGCTACCATCAATCTGAAAATTCTTCAACAGTTCGATCACATTTTTCGTCTTCGCTGCTTCAAACGTGAAATCCTCAACCACTGTAAATCCATTCTCTTTCACTTTATAACTTAACGCCGAGATACGCGCAAGTTTTTTCAGCTTCTTGTTGAGCTTGAAGTTATAATCTCTTGGCTGGGGACCAAATGTTCTGGCACCTCCTCTGAAAAGCGGGCTTTTAATACTTCCCTTCCGGGATCCGCCTGTTCCTTTTTGACGATGCAGTTTCCGGGTACTGCCTGAAAGCATCGAAACCTCCAGTGTTGCATGCGTTCCCTGCCGGCGATTGGCCATAAACTGCTTCACATCAAGGTAAATCGCATGATCGTTGGGTTCGATACCAAAAACAGCATCGTTCAGCTTTACCTTACGATCGGTTTTTGCACCCTTTACGTTATATACTTCTACTTCCATCTCTCAATAATTACATATGATCCGTTTGATCCCGGGACTGCTCCTTTGACCAGAACCAGGTTCTTTTCAGCAATAATCTTTATAATCTGAAGGTTAATCACCTTAACACGGTCGCCACCCATTCTACCAGCCATCCTGATTCCTTTGAACACGCGTGATGGCCAGGAGGATGCTCCTACAGAACCGGGAGCTCTGAGCCGATTATGCTGCCCGTGGGTTGCCTGACCGACGCCGGCAAAATTATGACGCTTCACGACTCCCTGAAATCCTTTTCCTTTGGAGATACCAACCACGTCAATATATTCTCCCTCTTCAAAGATTTCGACCTTGACCACATCACCAAATGTCTTTTGGTGACCAGGCTCGAAACGCGAAAACTCGGCAACCACCTTTTTGGGTGTGATCCCGGCTTTAGTAAAGTGGCCTCTTTCAGCTTTGGTTGTGTGTTTTTCCTTCTTATCTTCAAAAGCCAACTGGATGGCTTCGTAACCATCTTTCTCTTTGGTGCGGACCTGTGTGACAACACACGGACCAGCTTCTATCACCGTGCACGGAATATTTTTTCCGGCCGTGTCGTAAACACTGGTCATTCCGATTTTTTTCCCAATTAATCCAGACATTTTTCTTCGTTTTTCTAATTAGTTTACGATCACACCTTGATTTCCACTTCCACGCCACTGGGTAACTCTAGTTTCATCAGGGCATCGATGGTCTTGGAAGTCGTACTGTAGATATCCAGCAATCTTTTATATGAGCAAAGCTGGAATTGTTCCCTGGATTTTTTATTAACAAATGTCGAACGCAAAACAGTAAATATCTTCTTGTCGGTAGGTAACGGGATAGGTCCACTGACCACTGCACCTGTTGCTTTTACTGTTTTGACAATCTTCTCGGCTGATTTGTCTACCAGGCTATAATCGTAAGACTTCAACTTAATTCTGATTCTCTGGCTCACGTGTTTTATTTTATAGGTAGAGACGCGATTAATCGCGCCTGTACGATTGTTGGTTAATTATAAATTGGTATATATCCTCTTATTTTAAACAAAACTTCATCCATGATCTCCTTGGGAGTTGCCTGGTATTGCGAAAACTCCAGCATGGAAGTTGCCCTCCCTGAAGTCAGGCTTCGCAGGGTAGTTACATAGCCAAACATTTCGGACAGAGGCACCTTCCCATGAATAACCTGGTTCCCTAACCGGGAATCAATCTTCTCCACATGCCCCCGGCGCTTGGTCAGATCGCTACTTACCTCCCCGACATACTCGTTGGGCGTGATCACTTCGAAACGCATGATAGGCTCAAGCAGAACGATTTTAGCTTTTTTGGCGGCTTCACGGAAAGCCAGGCTAGCTGCTACCTCAAACGAGAGGGCATCCGAATCAACCGAATGGTATGAACCGTCAATTAATCTTATGTTGATACTCTCCATCGGGAACCCGACAAGCGGGCCATTCATCATCGCAGACTTTAATCCTTTCTCAATCGCAGGAATGAACTCCTTTGGAATAGCACCTCCTTTGATCTCATTCACAAAATGCAATCCTTTGGTTTCCTGATCGGCCGGTGAAATTTCAATCACCAGTTCGGCAAAACGACCTCGGCCACCACTCTGTTTCTTGTAAACCTTACGGTATTCAACAGCACTCAGGATGGCCTCTTTATAAGCAACTTGAGGAGTTCCGCGGTTGCATTCAATGTTAAACTCTCGTTTCAGCCGGTCGCAGATGATATCGAGGTGCAATTCGCCCATCCCACTGATCAGCGTTTGACCGGTCTCGTTATCCACGCGAAGCTTGAAGGTAGGATCCTCTTCAGCCATCCTGGCAAAAGCCATGCTGAGTTTATCCACGTCTTCCTGTGTTTTAGGTTCCACTGCCATGTTGATCACCGGCTCGGGAAACGCCATGGTCTCCAGTATGAGTGGGTGTTTGACATCACAGATAGTATCGCCGGTATGTACATCTTTCAAGCCAACGGCTACTCCAATCTCTCCTGCTTCTATCAGTTTGATGGGGTTTTGCTTGTTGGCATGCATCAGGATCAGGCGCATGACCCGGTCCTTCTTTTCGGTAGTGGCATTGAGAACCTGCTGTCCAGCCTCCAGTTTGCCCGAATAGACCCTGAAGAACGTAATCCTTCCAACGAAAGGATCGGTTGCAATTTTGAATGCCAGAGCGGTAAATGGTTCCGATGGATCAGGGTGGCGCTCCTCCTCTTTGCCGGTAAAGGGGTTGATACCTATTACGGCCGGTATATCATATGGAGATGGAAGAAAGCGAACAATATTGTTAATCAGAAGCTGAACTCCTTTATTCTTAAAAGATGCTCCACAAAGAACCGGTGTAATCCGGTTTTCAATTGTAGCTTTCCGCAGGCTGGTAATAATATCTTCCTCTGTGATACTATCGGGATCATGAATAAACCTGCTCAACATTTCATCACTCTCCTCTGCTGTTCCTTCAATGAGATGTGATCTGTACTCTTGCACGAGATCAGTCATGTTTTCAGGAACCGGAATCTCGTTGAAAGTCATGCCAAAGGACTCTTCATCCCAGGAAAATGCTTTTCCGCTGATCAGATCCACGATACCGGTAAACGCCTCTTCCTCTCCTATCGGAATCTGAATCGGAACCGGGTTAGCTCCCAGCTTCTCTTTGATTTGTTTTACTACCTGGAAGAAGTCGGCTCCAACCCGATCCATCTTGTTGACATAACAGATGCGTGGGACATGGTAGTGGTTGGCTTGTTTCCAGACAGTCTCTGATTGTGGTTCAACACCTCCAACCGCACAAAAGATAGCAATGGCTCCATCAAGAACCCTCAGAGAACGCTCGACCTCAACAGTAAAATCAACATGGCCCGGGGTATCAATGATGTTGATCCTGTATTTTTCGTCATTGTAGTCCCAGTAGACAGTAGTAGCTGCAGAGGTGATCGTAATGCCACGCTCCTGCTCCTGTATCATCCAGTCCATAGTGGCGGTACCATCATGAACCTCTCCAAGCTTATAGTTGATGCCGGTATAGTATAATATACGCTCAGTCGTCGTGGTTTTCCCCGCGTCGATATGGGCCATAATGCCGATGTTGCGTATATTTTCTATCTTCCCGGGCATTGGAATTAAAATCTGAAATGTGAAAAAGCTTTATTGGCTTCAGCCATCCGGTGAGTATCTTCTTTCCTTTTAAAGGCGGTTCCTTCTTCCTTATATGCAGCTACGATTTCGGCAGCAAGCTTCTGTCCCATTGTCTTCTCATGACGTTTGCGGGAGAAGTTCACCAGCGCTTTCATGCCGATCGACATTTTACGGCTGGGACGGATCTCAGAAGGGATCTGGAAGGTAGCACCACCAATCCGGCGGCTGCGCACTTCTACTGCAGGCGTTACATTGGCAAGCGCTTTCTTAAACACTTCCAGAGCATCTTCACCTGTCTTTTCGCTTACAATATCCATAGCCTCATAAAATATACTATAGGCTATATTCTTTTTCCCCTGCAACATGATGTTGTTCACAAACTTTGTAACCAGAGTATCTTTGAACCTTGGATCAGGGATCAGTGGACGTTTCTTGGGTCTTGATTTTCTCATATGCTATATCTAATAAGCATGGGTCTTCCATCTATGGAACAGACGACCCATGGGTCGTCTTTACTTTTTTACTTTTGGGCGTTTGGCACCATATTTCGATCTGCGCTGCATCCGCCCTTCTACACCGGATGTATCAAGTGCACCCCTGATGATGTGATAACGAACACCGGGCAAATCTTTTACACGGCCACCACGAATCATTACAATAGAATGCTCTTGAAGGTTATGGCCCTCTCCGGGAATATAGGCATTCACCTCTTTCCCGTTGGTCAGACGAACTCTGGCAACCTTGCGCATCGCCGAATTTGGCTTCTTTGGCGTAGTTGTATATACCCTCACGCACACACCTCTGCGTTGTGGACAACCATCCAGGGCAGGAGCTTTGCTCTTGTCTGTTAATTTTTTTCTTCCTTTTCGAACCAGTTGCGAAATCGTAGGCATATCAATCGGTTTAAACTATTTTAATGGTCAAAATCCCCAAAACGGGCGTGCAAAGGTATAAATTATTTCAATTTCAGCAACTCGAAATGATAATAATTTAAAGAACCTGAGCAGTTTTTAATTCCGGAAGCTTCGCGGGAATATAGAAAGGAAGGTGATAAGAGGCAGAGACTTGTTCCGGCTTCCGCATTTGAAGCCGGTTGAAAACCTATAGTCGTCTCTCATTGTCAGGTTCCCTAGCTATTTCAGCTTGTCATCCAAACAAAACCGTCGCCGATTTTTGAGGGTGCAAAATTACAACTAATTTTCAACCCTGCAAGGGATTTCTTTGAATTTTCGAATTAAAATTTTAAGATTTCTGATTTAAGGTGCATTATGTCACGAATGCTTCACAATCACCAGGGTACCTTCACGGTCGGGGATCAGCACAGGAATTTCAGGAATGGTGCGTAGAAATTCATCGGCAGCCCGGATAACACCAGGCCATTTTGGATTGTAATCGTGGATAAGCAGGACACCTCCACGACTTAGCCGGGGGTAAAAGAATGCAAGTCCGGCTTTGGTAGGTTTGTAGAGGTCAGCATCGATATTGACCAGTGCAAAAGTCTCACCTGTCATTGTTTTCGCCGAATCGGGGAAGTAGCCCGGAACCACTTCGATAAGGTCATTCCCGTTGATCTTTTTCAGCACCCCGGAGATGGATGTGTCGGCGAAATTCAGTGTAGTATATGTAGCAGCCATGCCGGTCTCTCCTTTGAGGTCCTCTTCCGGGAATCCTTTAAACGTGTCGCAGAGATAGAATTTCCTTGCTGGGTCCATCAGGTGTAGGAGCCTGGCACTATCCCCTTTGTAAACACCCAGTTCGGCGAATGCACCGGTAACGTTATCCCGCAGCAATCGTTCCACCTGTAACCACCAGGTAAAAAACCGTACCTTGTCGGGATAGAATCGCTCCAGCCGGACCAGCAAAGTGGAGAGTTGTCTCATTTTTCTGGCCTCTTTCCAGGCAGCAGGCTGGTTAAAAGAATAAAACATGGTCATCCAGAGGAATCTGATTACCAAAAATATCAACAGAGCTATTAGAATGAAGTTGACGAGCTGAAAAAGAGATAAACCCATGGAGCCATTTTCCGGTAAAAATAACGATTTATTTCCCAATTATAAATACTTTTACCAATCTTTCCACCATGCATAAACCTCTCCTCATCGGATCTAAAATAGGACTGATATTAACCTTCACATTGGTTTTTTTTCATGGGGATCTGTTCTCCCAGAAACCTACCTTTGGCGACCTGATCCCGAATATCTACCTTCCCTCTGCCATGGATCCCTCAGACCCAATCGATTGTCACCGTTATTTTCAAGTGGCTGACAGCATCAACCATCACGTTTTCGCACTCACCGGGATAAATCCCATTCCCGTATATCACTGTGGTAACGATACCCTCAGCTACAACCGCAGTTCCATGGATGCTTACATGAATGAACTGTCTCCCGGCTCTATCCTTGCCAGGATGATCATCGACCGGAACGGGTCGCCTGTTTGCTGTAAGGTATATATGAAAGGCGGTGATTCGCCCGGGAACCAGATTGAGGATGCCCTCTCCAAACTAATCATGATGCCAAGCTACCAAAACGGTAAACCGGTCCCCACTGAATGTCGGTTCCTCTATGATTTTCTTGCCCCACGAACTTACGGAAAAAAGGTCATTGACTGATAGCAGAAAGAGACTGCCTCATATCGAGACAGCCTCTTTCAGACAAGGCCATGAAAACCTGTCAGTATAGTATTTCTAGTAGATGTTCGAGTCATTTCTGTAACCGGGCAGATCCATGTACCAGTCGGGATATGAAACCCCACCAGATTGAGCCCACTCGGCAAAATGGTTGTAAGCCAACATAATATCCACATATTCAATGGGGTAATCAAAATCGTCTGGAATATTGATTGCCCAGGGCAGACCTGATGCTGTTTTATAATAGTGGTTGGCAGATGGGTTTGTGTCGTCGTCGAGCGTTCCGAAGTAGCTGTCATCAGCCAGTGATGTGGGGATGTAATCGGGGAGGTGAACTTCAACAGCCCGATCGCCGTCCTTGATGAGAAATGGATTGAATGGAGGAGTTCCCACAACCGTAGTAGAAAGTAACGTATTGAAATGGATTAGTATGGTCACAGTGTCGGAAATGCCAACAGATGAACCAGCGAGCGTATTATAAAAAGCACCACCAACCCGGTTGATCACATTCTCTGCGTTATCCCATGCTATGACAACTGCTTTGGTTTGGTCACTCTCTGTGCCATTTGCATTGAGGGAAATGCTCCCTGGTGTCAGGTCATATCCACTAACAGATGTGATCTGCGAAGGGAGCACATTATCCAACTGAAAGCCAAAACCATTTTGGAAGCTGGCCCCTATGGCACGGATATAAAATTTAGCGACGATATCCACAACTTTGTTTTGTGCATTGGTGACTACATTAAATTTATAATAGTTTACAAGGTCATTCATGTCATAGTCACCCATCGCTGGCCAAAGATCTTCATATACTGCTGTACCTGTGGTGTAACTGTTATAGGCCCGGGTAGGATCGTCCGGATAGTCGTCATCGCAATCCGTTACTCCATCACCGTCAGTGTCGGGACATGGTGTAGGTGGAGTTACTCCCTGTGGATTACAAGCCGAGGTTGGGATCGTGTTAGCAATGTTGGCAAAGCTGACAAAGGTGGCGCCACCGGTGAAGTTTGATGGACCTCCGCTGACCAGTACACCGTCGGTCTGGGCAGTTTCAATGGGTCCAGTGATTACATTGGGGCCGTTGAAACGAATCTCATCGGTCACCATCACTTCATTCATCGTTCCTTGTCCCTCCATATCAGCATTCATGGTAAGATCCTTGGTGTAGATCATCGATTGGTTCTTCAGCAACATGAAGGATTGTCCTCCCTGGATCTTGGTCTCCTCGTATACTTTAATGTAACCGGTCTCATTGGTGAATTCACAGTTATTCAGGTGGAATACACCATGTACAATAAGCTTGCAGGCATTCAGGAAGATAGAATTGTTGCAATTCATATCGCCGAACACTTCGATGGAACCATTGTTGGTGACATGCTCAATCACATTCCAGTGGCTATTGATGGTGAGTGAACCTGTATTTATAAGTTCTCCAGTACTACCATTCATATTATACTGTCCGTTGACGGTCATGATACCGAAATTCTGCACAAGGTCATTCGGAGTAAAATTCCCTTGGATCGTGAGTGTTCCCCAGTTGGTGAGCTGGGCGTTTTGGTTCATCGTAATGGATGAAATGGCTGAAGATGCAGTCTGGAAGACCGTCATTGTCGCATTTTTACCCATGTTCATCGAACTGATATTGGCGATTCCTCCATCTGTGACAAGAAGGATACAATCGTCCTGATTATCACCCATGGAAATTGTTCCGGAAAAGGTCCCGCAGATCTGCAATGTGCCATTCGAGATATTCACAGAACCCGTATAAGAATTACCGGATGTGATGCAATGTGTCAGACCATCGTTGATATTCAGGGATCCTGATCCGAAATGCTCCACATCACAGCCTGTTCCGCAATCGGGTTCTGTAACAGCGTCTCCTCCTTTAAGCAAGCCATCGTCAGGCACAGTGAATACATAATTAATATTGTCGCTTACATTTACGGCTACCACTTGTGAGAAGCCGCTCGCAGCAGATAGCTGGAGCCAGAGTTGCGACAGGGCAGTGGGAATACTCAGCTTCGCAACCATCGGGAAACTATTCCCAACCGATCCCGAAAAAATTGCATTCCCTCCGTTGAAGGGGTCTGCATTGTAGATAGTCACCCGGCTATATTGGTTGAAATAAGCAGGAAGGTCGAGGCTTACATTCAGCGTCACAGTCCTTGTCGTCCGCCAGTCAAATCCTGCCGGAACATTCAGGTTGCTTGTGGCTGAAGCTTGCTGATATGGAGAAGGTAACGGATCAAAATCTTTTTTACATCCGGTAAATGTAATCAGAATTACAGCAAGTGTAACTCCCAGAGTCGTAAGTGTTGTTTTCATGGCTTTTTTTGTATCGTTTTTTCAAACTTTTATGATACAAATATCTACCATTCAGCGTCTTACAAAAAGTCATAATGAGTATCCGGATATTCTATGAGGGTATCTGTTGATAAAATCTTCGTATCTGATACGATGAGAACTCGTATTTTTGCGTTCCCAATCTATCCCATGGCACACTCGATTCTGAACAACCTGAACGAAGAGCAGAAAGCTGCCGTTGTGGCTTCTGACGGGCCTGTAATGGTCATTGCCGGAGCAGGTTCGGGAAAGACCAGGGTATTGACCTACCGCGTTGCCTGGTTGCTGGAGCATGGGGTGGATCCATTCCGGATCATGGCGCTCACATTCACCAACAAAGCAGCCCGGGAGATGAAAGAGCGGATCATCGGGCTGGTTGGAGGGACTGAGGCCCACAGCGTTTGGATGGGGACCTTTCACGCCATCTTCGCCAGGGTATTGCGGGTTGAAGGGCACTTGCTGGGCTATCCTCCCAACTACACAATTTATGATACCGACGACTCCAAACGTGTACTCCGGAACCTGATAAAAGAGAATAACCTCGACGACAAGATCTACCAGCACGGCTATATCCTTCACCGGATTTCATCTGCCAAGACCTCCATGCTTTCTGCCGAAGAGTACAGCATCAATCCCGAGATCCAGGAGTTTGACTCATCTTCAGGAAAACCTCTGACAGGCAAAATCTATACACAATACCAAAACCGACTCAAGAGGGCGGCAGCCATGGATTTCGACGATCTCCTGTTCAACATGAATATCCTGCTCCGTGACTTTCCGGATGTCCTCTATAAATACCAGCAGAAGTTCCAGTATATATTGGTGGATGAGTATCAGGACACCAACTATGCCCAGTATCTGATCATCAAGAAACTGGCTGCCAATAATGAAAATATTTGCGTGGTGGGCGACGACGCGCAGAGCATCTATGCATTCCGGGGAGCAAACATTCAAAACATCCTGAACTTCCGGAACGACTATCCCGACCTCCAGACCTTCAAGCTTGAACAGAATTACCGTTCAACCAAGACCATTGTAAATGCGGCAAACAAAGTCATTGCAAAGAATAAGCAACAGATTTTCAAGAAGATATGGACTGAGAATGAAGAGGGAGGGCTGATCCGCCTGATCCGGGCTTCCACCGATACAGAAGAGGGAAACCTTGTGGCACAGTCGATCTTTGAGCAGAAGATGAACAACCAGCTTCCCAATGATGCATTTGCCATCCTCTACCGCACCAATGCCCAGTCGCGGTCGCATGAAGAGGCGCTCCGCAGGCTCAATATCCCCTGCCGGATCTATGGAGGAATCTCCTTTTACCAGCGTAAAGAGATCAAAGATATGTTGTCCTACTTCAGGCTGGCCATCAACCCTAAAGACGAAGAAGCACTCTTGAGGGTAATCAACAACCCCGCAAGGGGTATTGGTAAGACCACGATCGAAAAGCTGATTGTTGCTGCTGATGACAGCGGTTTCTCTATCTATGATGTGATTGGAAATCCTCAGGTTCATCGCCTCTCACTCCCTTCTGGCACTATGCAGAAGATCATGGCTTTCCTCACCATGATACGCAGTTTCGGGGCGATGTTAAAAACCCACAATGCCTATGACTTAGGCAAGCAAATAGCTGCATCGAGCGGGTTGTTGAAGCAGCTTTATGAAGACAAAACGCCGGAAGGGGTGAGCCATTACGAGAATATGGAGGAGTTGCTCAATGCAGTAAAAGAGTTTACCGAGTCGGAACGGGCTCCAAATGAGGAAACCGGAGAGATCGACACATGCATCCGTACCCTGGATGAGTTTATGCAGGACGTAGCTCTATTGACAGATGCCGACTATAAAGATGGTGAGGGCAAAGACCGGGTACTCCTGATGACTGTCCATGCCGCCAAAGGGCTGGAGTTCCCGCATGTATACCTGGTGGGATTAGAGGAGAATCTCTTTCCGTCGATCCAAAGCCTCAATTCCCGGTCGGATCTGGAGGAGGAGCGCAGGTTATTCTATGTCGCGCTTACCCGCGCCCAGAAGTGTGTTACAGTAAGTTATGCGGAGAACCGCTACCGATGGGGGAATCTCACGATCTGCGAACCAAGCAGATTCATCTCCGAAATTCCACAGGAGCAGCTGGATCTGCCGAAAAAGGCATCGATAAGTCCAGGCGGGTTCAGTACGAAAGATAACTTCTCTGCCTCTCTCCCCGGTCTAAAAACGCCTCAGAAAATCACGCCTGGATACAAGAACCTGAAGAAAGCGAGTACTTCAGATATTCCGGATGACTTCAACGCAGCATCCGTCGAATCGATCGTCCCTGGCATCGAAGTGATCCATGAGCGGTTTGGGAAAGGCAAGGTGGTTCATGTTGACGGCGAGGGCCCCAATAAAAAAGCGACCGTCTTTTTCCAGGGAATCGGGCAAAAGCAGCTTCTACTTAAATTTGCCAGGCTTCAACTGGCCGGGTCCTGATCGTTTACTCATCTCCCTCTTCAGGAATCGGTGAGAATGACGCATGATAATTATCTGCTTCTTTTCATATTGTGCACTGATTGACAGTCAGAATTGTTATATCTTTGCAGAAATTTTCAACTAAATGGAATATAACACGTCACGCGGTCCGATGGCAATTGCAGAGTATGGAAGGAACATCCAGCAGATGATTGAGTACATTACCACCATCGAAGACCGTGAAAAACGGACAACAGCAGCTAAATTTATTGTAAATGTGATGGCCCAGATGCACCCACAGGTGAAAGAATCGGGCGACTACAAACACAAGCTCTGGGATCATCTTTTCATTATCTCCGATTTCAAACTGGATGTGGATGGTCCATATCCCCCACCCCCACCGCTGGTTCTCAGCACCAAGCCCGAACCATTATCCTGTACCAGCACTGAGATTAAATTCAGGCATTACGGAAAGAACATCACGTTGATGATCGAAAAGGCTTCGACATATGAAGAGGGCGCTGAGAAAGATGAGCTGGCAAAAGTGATTGCCAACCACATGAAAAAATCGTACCTCAACTGGAATCGCGATTCAGTGACAGATGAACTGATTGAAGAGCAGTTGGGCATTCTCTCCAACGGCGAGCTGAAACTGAAGGAGAACACGAGACTCTCTGCAACCAGCGATATTCTTGCCCAGAACAAAAAACGCCGCCCCTTTCGTCCGAAAGAGAGTAACAGCCAGAACTACCGGGGCCGCAGGAAACCACAGTGAGCTCATTTGAGATCACCGGAGGAAAGAGGCTATCCGGCGAGATTGTCCCCCAGGGAGCTAAAAATGAAGCCCTCCAGGTTATCTGTGCCACCCTGCTGACCAGCGAAAAGATAACGATCCGAAACATCCCTGTAATCCACGATGTCGTAAGGCTAATAGAGTTGCTGAAAGATCTGGGAGTGGAAGTTGGTCAGGAGGGACCCTCGACCTTTACTTTTCAGGCCAGGGAAGTTCGCTTCGACTACCTCCATACCGATGACTTCAGGGTAAAAGTAGGCTCAATGCGTGGCTCCATTATGATTCTGGGGCCACTTCTTGGAAGATTCGGCAAGGGGTATGTCCACCTCCCGGGAGGAGATAAAATTGGACGTCGAAGACTCGACACTCATTTTATCGGATTACAACGACTCGGAGCCAGCTTCACCTACGATACAAAACATCAATATTTTGCATTTGCCGCCAACAAACTCCAGGGCTGTTACATGCTACTGGATGAAGCCTCTGTTACCGGAACAGCTAACATCCTGATGGCAGCCGTATTTGCCAAAGGAACCACAACGATCTTCAACGCGGCATGTGAGCCTTACCTTGTCCAGTTGTGCGAAATGCTAAACCGGATGGGAGCACGAATCTCAGGCGTAGGATCCAACCTCCTTACCATTGAGGGAGTTAACGAACTTCACGGATGTGAACACACCCTCCTTTCAGACATGATTGAGGTTGGAAGCTTTATCGGGCTGGCTGCCATGACAGGCTCAGAGATCACAATCCGGAATGTGAACTACCAGCATCTGGGCATCATCCCGGAGGTTTTCAGGAAGCTTGGGATCAATCTGGTCCACAACGGAGATGACCTGTTTATCCCGGCACAGGATCATTACGCCGTGGAGACCTTCATGGATGGCTCTATCATGACCATCGCAGATGCTCCATGGCCAGGATTTACCCCCGACCTGATCAGTATTATCCTTGTCATAGCCACCCAGGCCAGAGGAAGTGTCCTGATCCATCAGAAGATGTTTGAGAGCAGACTTTTTTTCGTCGACAAGTTGATTGATATGGGGGCTAAGATCATCCTGTGTGATCCGCACCGGGCAACTGTGATCGGACTTGATCATGAATATCCTTTGCGCGGCATCCGGATGTCATCACCCGATATCCGGGCAGGCGTTGCCTTACTGATCGCTGCTCTATCAGCAAAAGGGACGAGTGTGATCGATAATATTGAACAGATTGACCGTGGCTATGAACGCATCGATGTCAGGTTGAATGCCCTTGGTTCCGACATCAGACGTATCAAAGGCTGACAATTTGTCGGAGATCCCTTAACGGCAAATTTTTTGTACCTGCCCTCGCACGAATTAATACGACTCATTTAGTTATTATTGTATGCAGAAGAGACCAAAGAAAAAACCCGATACAGAAGATATTGATGACGAGTTGATTCATGAAGATGATACCCCTTCCATTGAGGATGTTGAAGAAGTTGAAGAATACGAAGTTCCTGACAGTCCAGATGATAAGATCGCTGAGCTGAATGACCGTTTTCTGCGTCTGTATTCCGAATTTGATAACTACAGGAAACGGACCATCAAAGAGCGGATTGACTTGAGCAAAACCGCTTCGGCTGAGGTGATAACAGACCTTCTTCCAGTACTGGATGATTTTGAGCGTGCCATTAAAGCGTTTGCTGATACCGGCGGCTCAGATTCTGCCCTGAAAGAGGGTGTTATTCTGATCTACAACAAATTTCTGAGTATCGTTACCCAGAAAGGGCTGGAGCAAATGAAGACCATTGGGGAGCCATTTGATACCGATTTCCATGAAGCGATCACCAAAATCCCTTCCCCATCACCCGATTTGAAGGGAAAGGTGGTAGATGAGATTGAAAAGGGATACCTGTTGAACGGTAAAGTGATACGGTATGCGAAAGTAGTGGTAGGAAGCTAAGGAAGAGGGACGAAGGAAGAGGACAATGAGGAATGATGAATGTACAGCCGCAATTTATTGCGACTCCGCTGAACACCGAACAATGAACGAACGTGCATGACGACGAAACGAGACTATTACGAAATACTGGAGATCAGCAAAACTGCTTCAGCCGAAGAGATCAAAAAGGCTTACAGGAAGCATGCACTGAAATACCATCCTGATAAAAATCCGGATGACGCTGTTGCCGAAGAGAAATTCAAGGAGTCTGCAGAGGCCTATGAAGTTCTTAGTGATCCGGCAAAGCGACAGCGTTACGACCAGTTCGGCCATTCCGGCCTGGGTGGATCCCAAGGCTTTGGAGGGTTCAGTGGCGGAATGAGTATCGATGAAATTTTCAGCCATTTTGGCGACATCTTTGGCGGAGGTGGGGGCGGATTCGAAGACCCCTTTGGCGCCTTTTTCGGAGGAGGACGACGTCGTACGGGCCGTACGGTGCACAAAGGAACCAACCTGCGGGTAAAAGTAAAACTCACCCTGGAAGAGATCGCCCACGGTGTCGAAAAAAAGATCAAAGTGAATAAATTCGTCCAGTGCGTAACCTGTAGTGGTACGGGTGCTAAAGACGGAAACGCCTACCAAACCTGCTCTACTTGCAACGGAAGTGGCCATGTAACAAGAGTTACTTCTACTTTCCTGGGGCAGATGCAGTCGACATCTTCCTGTCCGCATTGCGGCGGCGAAGGAAAAGTGATAACCGATAAATGTCCCGACTGCGCAGGTAACGGTGTGGTGAAAGGCGAAGAGGTAATCAGTATCAAGATCCCCGCAGGAGTTGCTGAAGGAATGCAACTATCGATAAGCGGAAAAGGGAATGCTGCGGCCCGTGGAGGTGTTCCAGGCGATCTCTATGTTCAGATAGAAGAGCTCCAGCACAACGAATTTGAACGGGAAGGCAACCACATCCTCTACAACCATTTTCTCACCTTTTCTGATGCCGTCCTGGGCACCTCAATTGAGATCCCTACCATCGATGGAAAGGTGAAAATAAAAATAGAGGCAGGTACGCAAAGCGGAAAAATCCTTAGATTGCGTAATAAGGGATTACCCAGTGTGAATGGCTATGAAGGGAAGGGAGACCTCCTGGTTACCTTACAGATCTGGACGCCAAAAACCCTGAGCAAAGAGGAGAAGAGCCTTCTGGAGAAGCTCGGAAAATCCCCAAACTTTCAACCTGATCCCAGCTCAAAAGAGCGTAGTTTTTTCTCGAAAGTAAAAGATTACTTTGAATAACCAATGGACCTCTTTTCTGCTTCCAATATCACCAAACAATACGCTGCCCACAAGGCACTTGACGAAGTCACCATAAATGTACCTGAAGGAAGCATCTTTGGGCTGCTGGGACCGAACGGGGCCGGAAAAACAACATTCATCCGTATCATCAACCAGATCATCGCACCCGATTCCGGTGATCTCATGTTCCAGGGGAGGAGACTTCAGCCTCAGGACGTTGAAAAAATTGGGTACCTCCCTGAAGAGCGAGGATTGTATAAGAAGATGAAGGTTGGTGAACAGGCACTCTACCTCGCCCAGCTGAAAGGCTTATCCCGCAACGAAGCCGAAAAGAGGTTAAGACACTGGTTCTCTAAATTCGAGATCATGGGGTGGTGGAATCGAAAAGTTGAAGAACTTTCAAAGGGAATGCAGCAAAAAGTACAGTTTATTGTCACAGTGATTCACCAACCCCGGCTTCTGATTTTTGACGAACCCTTCAGCGGATTTGACCCGATCAATGTCAACCTGCTGAAAGAGGAGATCCTGAACATCAAAGCAACCGGCTCAACCATCATCTTTTCAACCCACAACATGGCTTCCGTAGAGGAGTTGTGCGACCATATCGCCCTGATCAATCATGCCAGAAAAATCCTTGATGGGAATGTGAAAGCGATCAAAGATCATTACTCCACCAACACGTTCGAAGTGCGGTTCAATACCTTTGATCAGGATCTCCGTACGATTCTTCCGGAGACATTTGAAATCACACAAACTGGCGTGGATGAGAAATGGCAGGTGGCCCGGGTCAAGCTTCCTCAGGAATCCAAACCGAATGACCTGCTTACCTTACTTATGCCTCATGTAACGATCCATTCACTGAATGAGATCATTCCAAGTATGAACGACATCTTCATCAACGTAGTTACTGATAAGGAGGCTGTATAATGAATAAGATCCTGCTTATCATCAGGAGAGAGTACCTCACCCGTGTAAAAAAACGGTCGTTCATCATCATGACAATCCTGGGCCCTTTATTGATGGCAGGTATCGTGGTTGTTCCCATTTACATTGCCACAACGACTAACGAGACGAAACAGGTAGCAGTGATAGATGAAACCGGGCTCTTTTTCGAGAAGTTCAAAGACACCGACAACATTCGCTTCCATTACCTCAGCACAACTATCAATAGCGCTAAAGAGACCTTTGGGAAAAGCGATGACTACGCCCTGCTCTACATTCCGAGAACAGAGGTGGCTCTGCCTACCAATGCCATTCTTTATGCGGGGAAGCAGGTTAACATCAACGTGAAAAGCTATATTCGGAATGTCATGTCGAAACGAATAGAAGACCTGAAACTGCAAGCTCAGCTGACGGGTCTGACAAGGGAGGATCGTTCACCGATTAATCTGGATGACTTGCTCCGGTCCATAAAGACATCTGTGGATATCAGCACCATTAAGATCGGTTCAGATGGGCAGGAAGAAAAGAGTTATACAGAGGTAAGTATGGTACTTGCAATCTTTGGAGCTATCCTGATTTACTTCTTCATCTTTATGTTCGGATCCCAGGTGATGCGTGGAGTCATTGAAGAGAAGACCAGCCGCATCATTGAAGTGATCGTCTCTTCTGTTAAACCATTCCAGCTGATGATGGGAAAGATCGTTGGTGTAGCCCTGGTGGGGTTGACCCAATTCGCCCTGTGGGTAATTCTGACATTTATCATCATCACTGCTGTAACCGCTACTTTTACAGGTAAAACCCTGTCGGAAGCAAACTCGAAACAGTTGATTGAGCAGTCAACCGGCGGGTTCAATCCCGGACAGGTAGTTCATTTGCCAGAAGAAGTACAACAGGAAGGTGGAGCAAATGAGGTGATGGCAGCCATTAACAGCATTGACTTTCCGGTCATGATAGGCTCTTTCCTCTTTTTCTTCTTATTTGGATACTTAATGTACGCCGCTTTATTTGCAGCAATCGGCGGGGCGGTTGACAGTGAAGCAGACACGCAGCAATTTATCCTTCCCCTCACGGCACCGCTGATCCTGGCCATCGTAATGGCTCAGTTCATCGTCCAGGATCCGGATGGCCCGATGGCTTTCTGGCTCTCAATAATTCCATTAACCTCCCCCGTAGTGATGATGATCCGGATTCCGTTTGGGGTCCCCACGTATGAAGTTCTTATCTCCATGGCCTTATTGCTATTGGGCTTCCTGGCTACTACCTGGTTGGCGGCAAAGATCTACAGGACAGGAATCCTGATGTATGGGAAGAAGATTAGTTATAATGAACTTTGGAAGTGGATCAAATATTAATGCAGGAATGTAGGAATGCAGGAATGTAGGAATGCAGGAATGTAGGAATGCAGGAATGTAGGAATGCAGGAATGCAGGAATTTAGGAGTTATAGAGGGTAGCCCAGTTGTATTTTTTTCTTTTTTCCCAGTCCCTTTTATGATAAACATAGCTGATAATCAATGGCACAACTGAAGTTGCTTCCGCGTACACCATCTGTTCGTAGGCTGTTTCAACTTTCCCCCAGGATGAGGCCTCTTTAAGCGTTGAACTGGAGCAGGCGCCATCACGCGGATCTGCAACGGTAATCTGGACAGCATATTTATGCATGGGAACATCCTTCCCCAGAACTTCGGCACAAATGACGGTATCCTGAACAAAATTCTTTGGAACACCTCCTCCAATCATGAAGAGTCCGGAACCCTTTGCTGCCATTTTAATCTGAGTCAGCTCCAGAAAATCAGCAACGGAATCGATAGACATATGTTTTTGGGGGTGATCCCATTGATGTTTAACGAGTCCGAAACCGGCACTGCTATCACTGAAGGCGGGACAGAAAATCGGGACATTATGCTCAAAACAGGTTTGAACCAGGGAATTCTTTTTCTTGGCGTGTTTTGTCAGGTATCGTCCCATCTCCCAAATGAATTCCCGGGAAGAATAAGGTCTTGGTTTGAGGGAGTCAGCAATCAGTCTAATCGTCATATCGCACACCTGTAGCTCCTCCTCATCGATGTAAGTATCGTAAATTCTGTCGATATAATGATTTCTCAATTCAGAATCATTCGCATAAGAAGATCCTTTGTAATGCTTAAATCCCAACGCCTCAAAAAAGTCCATATCCACAATCGAGGCCCCGGTCGCAATAATCGCATCTACCATATTATGCTTTACCATATCCACATAGACCTGCATACATCCTCCGGCACTTGTACTGCCAGCAAGTGTAAGGAAAATAGTGCATCCTTGATCCCTGATCATCCTGTTAAGGATATCCGCTGCTGCAGCTGTGTCGCGTGAGGTAAAGGACATGTTGCGCATCGCATCAATGATCTTTGTCGAATCAATTGATTTGATGTCAATGTGCTTAACCTCTTCTTTCAGAAATGCTTTTTTCTCACCCTTTTTCATAGATACTCCTTTAAGTTTCATCCAAAATTACAAGAAATCCCAAAATAATTCATGGCATTAATCAATATCCCAGTATCTTCAGCATCGACTTATAACTCTGTTCTTTGGAGAAGAGTTTTGTAACGTACCCTCCTGTCTCATCAACATCAATCAGTACATGCTTCGGAGCCGGAGTCAGGCAGTGCTGGATTCCGCCATACCCTCCGATCGACTCCTGGTAGGCTCCGGTATGAAATAACCCAATGTAGAGCGGGTTCTCACGGTTGAATTTGGGAAGAAAGACAGCGTTGGAGTGAGCCTCTGCATTATAATAATCTTCGCTGTCGCAGGTCAATCCACCAAGGAATACGCGCTCATATTCCAAATCCCAGTTGTTGATACCAAGCAAAATAAAGCGTTGTTGGATGGCCCAGGTATCGGGCAACGTGGTCATGAACGAGCTATCAATCATATTCCACGCCTCTCTGTCGTTTTGCTTCTTCTGGTCAATAATGTTGAAAAGAACTGCGCCGCTTTCACCAACAGTATACGATCCAAACTCAGTGAATATATCAGGATCCTCAACATTATTTCGTTCGCACATGCTTTTGATCTGTGCAATGATCTCTTCGGCCATGTAATCATATTCAAAACTGAAAGCGAGCGAATTCTTGATAGGAAACCCACCTCCGATATTGAGGGAATTCAGTTCAGGACATACCTTTTTCAATTCGCAATAGACATTTACACTCTTATGCAACTCATTCCAGTAATACGCTGTATCCTTTATGCCTGTATTGATAAAAAAGTGCAGCATTTTTAGTTCATACTTCGGATTATCCTTAATCTTCTCCAGGTAAAGGGGAACCACATCGTTGTAACGAATACCCAGCCGGGATGTATAAAAATCAAATTTTGGCTCCTCCTCCGACGCTATCCTGATTCCTAGTTTCAACTTACCTTGAATCAATTCATAGGCCTCAATCTCTTCAAGGTTATCAAGAATAGGTATCGTATTGGCAAAGCCATTATTTATAAGGTTTGTAATGTTCTCGATGTACGACTCCCTCTTGAATCCATTGCAAATGATGTAGTGCTCCTTATCCAGCAATCCACGCGTATGCAGATCCTCAATAATTTGAATATCAAATGCCGATGATGTTTCAATATGGATATCATTCTTGAGTGCCTCCTCCATGATAAAACTGAAGTGAGAACTCTTTGTACAATAGCAATAGTGATACTCTCCCTGATAATCGACCTTCGCCATGGCCACATTGAAGAGTCGCTTAGCCTTTTGTATCTGATGACTGATCTTTGGTAAATAGGTTATTTTTAGTGGAGTTCCATACTGTTTGATGATATCCATCAAGGGAACATCATTGAAATAGAGTTCGTCATCAAGCACTTTAAACTCCTCCTGAGGGAAGTCAAATGTCTGCTCGATCAGGTCTAAATACTTATTTTTCATCTGGAATTAAATTAATGTAACTGATTTACATTACGATTTTTTATTCAATCCATGTGAGTTACATGGTCATTTTCTGACAAAAATACCAAAGTTTTTTATTCCTTTTAACTTCCGGGGAAATAGTTTCAATTTTAATTTTCGAATGAAATTGAGTCAGCGCAGCAGCGGGCAGTTAGCATTCCCACTTTTCCAATTGGTTAATTCAAAAGAAACTCCTATCTTTGCACGCTCAAAAAAATTCAATAAAATCATAGTTTCATGCAAAATAAAGGCGTTATAAAGTTCTTTGCGATCATTTTTGTACTGGTATGTCTTTTCCAGTTATCGTTCACCTTCGTTGGCTTCAGATATAGCCAGAAAGCTGATAAATATGCCCATGAGCCCCAGGTGATGGAGCAAGCCAAAAAGATGTCAAAAGGAGACCCAAACCTGCAGGACTACCTGTATGACTCCATTGCCAATGCCAGGCTGGAATATTTTAATGACTCGCTCTCCAGCAGTGATGTGTATAACATCCTTCTGAAAAAATATACCCTGAAAGAGATTAAGGAGCGCGAGATTAACCTGGGTCTAGACCTGAAAGGCGGGATGAACGTCACGATGGAGGTTTCTGTCCCTGATATCATCCGTGCCCTTTCCGGATACAACCAAGACCCGGTCTTTAACCAGGCACTTAAACTGGCACTCGAAAAGGAGAAAACCAGTACTGCCGATTTCGTTGACATTTTCATTGAATCCTTCCGGGAGACCGACCCCAACGCCAAACTGGCTTCCGTTTTCAACACCATGGAGCTGAAAGAAAGGATTACCTATAACTCTACCAATGAAGAGGTAATCGTAGTGATCAGGGATGAAGTCAATGCTGCCATTGACAGAACGTTCAACATCCTGCGGACCCGTATCGACCGGTTCGGGGTTACACAGCCAAATATTAACCGGCTGCAAACCGCCCGCCGTATTCTTATTGAACTGCCTGGTATCAAAGAGCCGGAGCGTGTCAGGAAACTCCTTCAGGGAACAGCACAACTGGAATTCTGGGAGACTTATCAGTATCCCGACCTCTATGCTTACTTTGCAGATGCCAACAAAAGACTTGTTTCAATCATTGCCGGACAGGTTGGTAGCGCCGGGGATACCACTTCAACCCAGGAAACGCTTGCAAATACTGAGCCCAGCAAGCAGCCTATCATCACCGAAGCCATCGAAACCATTGACACAAATCAAGGCAAAGCGGCAGACACAGCTCAGGAGAATGTCCTCTTACAGCAGATGGAGAAGGATAGCACTGCTACAACATCTGTTGGAAAAGATCAACAGTCATTTGATCAGTATGCAAAAACAAACCCCCTGTTTGCATACCTGAACCCCGCTGTTTACCAGAACGACGAAGGCCAGTATGTACCTGGCCAGACAGCCATGGTAGGCCGTGCCTTTATTAAGGATACTGCCCGGATAAACAATATGTTGCGGCAGGCATTCGCACTCAATATTTTCCCTCGTGATATGAAGCTGGCATGGTCAGTCAAACCGAGGAGTGATACACCAGATGTTCTTGAACTGGTTGCACTGAAAGTAACATCGCGTGACGGCTCCCCTTCACTTGGCGGAGAGGTGGTCACCAATGCCCGTCAGGATTATGACCAGAACGGTCGCGTTGAGGTAACCATGAATATGAACGCCGAAGGCGCCAGAATCTGGAAAAGGCTCACGGGTGACAACATTGGAAAACAAATTGCTATCGTACTCGATGGCTACGTCCGCTCCTACCCGAATGTCAATGGAGAAATTCCCAACGGGATGTCCTCCATCAGTGGTGGGGAGATGAGTGTTGAAGAGGCGCAAGACCTTGCTAATATTCTGAAAGCCGGGAAACTGCCTGCGCCTGCCCGAATCGTACAGGAAGAAGTAGTTGGTCCGTCATTGGGTCGCGAATCGATCCAGTCAGGACTCCTCTCTTTCATTATTGCTTTTGTAATCGTACTGATCTATATGTCTATCTACTATGGCCGTGCAGGAAATGTAGCTGATATCGCTCTGTTTGCCAACGTCTTCTTCCTCTTTGGTGTAATGGCCTCTATCGGCGCTGTACTCACGCTGCCCGGTATTGCCGGTATCGTTCTGACTTTGGCGATGGCGGTTGACTCCAACGTGATCATCTACGAGCGTATGCGGGAAGAGGTTCGAGCGGGGAAAGGGATGCGGCTGGTAGTCAAAGATGGTTTCCATCATGCCTACTCAGCCATCATCGACAGTCACGTTACCACGATCCTGACTGGTATCGTACTCTATGTCTTCGGATCAGGGCCTGTTCAAGGTTTTGCCACTACCCTCGTGATCGGTCTCCTCTTGTCGCTTTTCACAGCCGTATTCCTGGCCCGACTGCTTTTTGAAAGCATGCTTGATAACAATATGACCATCACGGTTGGAAACAAGTATACACTTAATCTTTTCTCAAAGCTGAACTTTGACTTCATCAAACCGAGGAAGAAACTCTATCTTGTTTCCGCTATTGTCATTACTATCGGGCTTGTATTCATCGGCATCCGTGGACTGGATCCCGGCCTCGACTTCACCGGTGGACGTAGTTATATAGTAAGGTTTGACCAGAATGTCTCCACCACCGACATTCGTGAGTCTCTTCGTCAGAAATTTGGAGAATCTCCTGAGGTAAAAACCTTTGGGCCACTGAATCAGGTGAAGATCACCACCAAATTCATGATTGATGACCGTACCATCTCTGCCGACTCCATCGTTGCTATTACACTGTTTGAAGGCATCAGGGGCTACTACACAAATGAGATTACCTTCGACGAGTTCAAATCAAATGATCCGGCTAAAATCATCGGGGAACTGAGTTCTCAGCGGATTGACCCAGCCATCTCCTATGCACTTATCTGGCAGGCTATATTTGCCGTAGGTTTCTCCCTCATCATTATCTTCATCTATATTGCTGTCAGGTTCAGGAACTGGCAATACGGACTGGGAGGTGTGGCCGCGCTATTCCACGATACCCTCATCATCATTGGAATGTTCGCCATTTTCCATGGCATCCTTCCCTTCGGCATGGAGGTAGACCAGTCATTTATTGCGGCTATCCTCACAGTGATCGGTTATTCTATCATGGATACGGTTATCATCTTCGACCGGATCAGGGAGTACAACACACTCTATCCTAAACGTGACCTGGCCGTCAACATCAATGGCGCTATCAACAGCACCATGGGTCGCACTGTGAATACATCCGGAACTACGTTCCTTACCCTGGTTGTGATCTTCATCTTTGGTGGGGAGGTGCTTCGTGGCTTCACATTCGCTATGCTCATCGGGGTCATGGTTGGAACCTACTCCTCCATTTACGTAGCTACCCCTATCGCCTATGACGTTATCTCCTGGAGAAAGAGGATCAAGGCTAAGAAGGAGTTGCTGACAATTAAGAAGAAAAGATAGAGGCAGAGTAGAATTTCGGGTTTCGGGTTCCGGGTTCTGCATTCCTGCATTCCTGCATTCCTGCATTCCTGCATTCCTGCATTCCTGCATTTCTGCATTCCTGCATTCCTGCATTGATAATTGTACTTTTTCATATCTTTGTACGTTAATCATGCCTGAACCATTGCTTCTGTTATGAGATATCTTTTCACACTCCTCATTCTCTCTTTTTTGCTGGTTTGTTCTGGTGAAGTTGCAGCACAGAATAAACATACCAAAGCGGCTGACGACGCCTTTGCCGACCAACAGTACTCCCTTGCTGTAGAAAAGTACCAGAAAGCCTATTCCAAGGTAAAAAAGAATCGGGATGAGCGGGACCGGATTTCGTTTCAGATGGCAGAGTGTTACCGCCTGATGAACAATACCAAACGGGCGGAGATATCATATAAACGGCTTATTGGTGACCGGTACAAAAAGCAAAATCCGAAAATCCTGCTCTACTATGCAGATGCCCTGAAAGTCAACGGGAAGTATGAGGAAGCAATCGAACAGTATACGGCGTATAAGGAGCTTGTGCCAAATGATACCGTCGCTGCTGCAGCGATTGAGTCAGCTCAATTATCGCTGGAGTGGATTCAAAACCCATCCAAGTATACCGTCGAGCTGCAAAAAAAGATCTCTTCCCGGGATGATGACTTCTCCCCTGCTTATGCCGACAGAAACTTCAAATCGATCATTTTTACATCCAATCGGGATGCTGCCACCGGTAAAAACAATGATAACTGGACCGGGATGAAGTTCACCGATCTCTTTTTTGCTCGCAAAGACCGGAAAGAAGAGTGGACCAATCCAGTGCTTCTCGACCAGGATGATGTGGTCAACACCGAGAGCAACGAAGGGTCGGGACAGTTTAACAGCCGGTTCACCAGCCTCTATTTCACCCGGTGCTGGAATGAACCACGGAAGAAAAATGGATGTGCTATTTACAAAGCCAGCCGGATCGGCGGAACTGCCTGGGGTGAAGCTTCCATGCTTGACTTGGGGATTGACAGTACGGTTGCCAACGGTCACCCTACGATATCGTCGGACGAGAGTCTGATCATATTCTCATCCGACAGAGCTGGAGGATTAGGCGGAAAAGATCTCTGGAAGATCATCAAAAAAGCCAAAGGCGGCGGCTACACCCGCCCTATCAACCTGGGACCCGGGATCAACACGCCAGGCGATGAGATGTTTCCTTTCCTTAGAAGCGATTCTATCCTCTATTTTTCCTCCAATGGCCATCCTGGCATGGGAGGCCTGGATATATTCGTAAGTACCCTCTCTGATGAAAAATGGGGCACTCCCGAAAACGTGAAATATCCGATCAATTCGCATGCGGATGATTTTAGCATTGTATTTAACCTGGACGAACCCGAAGAGGGGTTCTTCTCCTCCAACCGCCCAGGAGGCAAAGGGAAAGACGACATCTACTCATTCATCATCCCACCCGTATATTTCACACTTGAAGGCTATATAACGGATGACCTGACGCTCCAGCCTATTGAAGGAGCGAATGTAAGCATTGTGGGAACGAACGGGAAGACAGCTACTTACAACACCGACACGCGGGGACGTTACGTGTTCAACAAAAACCAGATCCTTCCCAGCACTACTTATGAAATTCTGGTTGTCAAGAAAGATTATTTCAATGAAAAGGCTACCGAGACTACCGTTGGGCTGGAATCGAGCCGTGACCTGACCAGGGATATTGTCCTGAAGCCAATCCCAAAGAAACCGGTAGTACTCCCCGATATCCTTTACGACCTTGCCAAATGGGACCTGAAGCCACAATTCCAGGACTCATTGCAAGGGCTCATTGCCACCCTCGATGCCAATGAAACGATCGTGATCGAGCTTGCTGCCCATACCGACTCAAGAGATAATGAAGAGCGGAACGACATCCTCTCCCAGCGTAGGGCCCAATCAGTTGTCGACTACCTCATCAGCCGGGGTATAGACCCTGACAGGCTTGTTGCCAAAGGGTATGGCGAAAGGGTTCCACGAAACATCAACCGGGCTCAAACCAAAGATGGCTTCACCTTTGAACCGGGCACGGTGCTCACTGACTCCCTGATTAATTCATTGCCCACTACCGCTGTTAAAGAAGCAGCCCACCAACTGAACAGGCGGACTGAATTTTCCATTCTCAGGAATGACTACATCCCGAAATCCAGAATCTCTAAGAAACCTGGTCCTGCGGTGGAGATTGTGGTGAAACCAGAAGAAAACAGTGTGATCTATACGCTCACGAAAGAAGAGAACCTCGAAGCCATATGCTATGTAAACGGAATTACTTCCACCTTCCAGTACGACCCAAGAGAGACTGAGTTCTACATCTCTACCGCTGAAGCCGTAAGGCTACTCACCAGCGGAGCCATCGACCGCAATGATTTTATTGGGGATGCCACTCAATTAATCGGTGAAAGGACTATCGCAAATAAGGCTGTCATCAACATCCGTGAAATGCGTATCGGAAAAAACATTGCCAGAGACCTGAAAGCGACAGTTAACCAGAAATTGAAGAACCAAATCTATTTCGGGCCAACTACGCTGAAGCAATTCGGGGTATACAGTGTCGATGCTGCCGAGACAAAGATTATTTTTGAATAATCATGAATGTCATCATCAACTAAATATAAACTGCGTGGTGTCTCCTCAGGAAAAGAGGAGGTTCATGCAGCTATCAAAAACCTGGATAAAGGACTCTTTCCAAAAGCTTTCTGTAAGGTTATTCCAGATATCGCCGGTGGCGATCCTACATGGTGTAACATCATGCATGCCGATGGCGCCGGCACTAAATCCTCCCTGGCCTACCTCTATTGGAAGGAGACTGGAGATCTCTCAGTTTGGAAAGGTGTAGCGCAAGATGCCATCGTGATGAACCTTGATGACCTTGCCTGCATAGGAGCATTGGACAATATCCTAATATCCAGCACAATCGGGCGAAACAAACAGAGAATTCCGGGCGAGGTACTAACCGCAATCATTGAAGGTACTGAAGAGTTCCTTGAGAAGATGAGAACGCTTGGTATCGGAATCCATTCCACTGGCGGCGAGACAGCTGATGTGGGAGATCTGGTGAGGACCATCATCGTCGACTCCACTGTATTCTGCCGGATGCCCAGGTCGCAGATTGTTGATAATGCAAGGATTCAGGCCGGTGATGTCATTGTAGGGCTTTCCTCTTACGGCCAAACGACATATGAAGAGACCTACAACGGTGGCATGGGAAGTAACGGACTAACATCGGCACGGCATGATGTACTTTATAACGCTTATGCCAGTCGTTTTCCTGAGAGTTTTGATGACTTGATCCCCGACGACCTTGTCTATTCAGGATCGAAAAAGATAACCGACCCATCCGCAGTCGAAGGCATCGATGTTGGAAAACTGATCCTCTCTCCTACCCGCACTTATGCTCCTGTGATCAAACGGATTCTGGAAGAACATCTCAGCGCCATCCATGGAATCGTTCATTGCTCGGGAGGAGGCCAGACCAAGATCCTGCATTTTGTTGAGAAGTTACATGTCATAAAAGATCAACTCTTTCCAGTCCCACCTCTCTTCCAACTCATCCAGGATCAATCACAAACCCCATGGAAAGAGATGTACCGAGTATTCAACATGGGGCACCGGATGGAGCTTTTTCTCCCCGAGCATAAAGCAGATCAGATTCTTGCAATCGCCGGAGAGTTTCGGTTAGATGGCCGGATCATCGGCCGCGTCGAAGAAGCTCCGGAAAAAAAGCTTACGATCAACTGTGAAATGGGACGTTTTATCTATTAATTTAATCCAACATGACCTATGAAAAAAGCATTGACTTTCACTGTGATCATTCTTATGGTCATTCTATTCGGCGTGTTCAGCTTCCTTTACTGGGGCATCTATGATGAAGGTGTTCGTGCAGGAACCGTCCTGCGCATAAGTAAGCAAGGGGTTATCTGGAAAACATACGAAGGCCAGCTAGACCTGGCTTCATTCGGAGCCTTAAAAAAAGTTAGTCCGATTGCCGGGACATTTGACTTTTCAGTAGAACCAAAAAACGATTCAGTCGTCCGGCTTCTTGAAAAGGTGTCACTAACGGGCGAACGGGTAAATTTGCGCTATTTCAAGCGGTATATGGTCTTCCCCTGGCGGGGAAAGACAAAATACTTCATCCAGGGGGTGGAGCAGAGCGCTAATCCAACACCACAACCACAACAACCTGTACCTTTTACACATTAAGAACCCCTCCCTATGAGAATCTCCCTTAAGCATTTATCCGGTGCCGGGTTCTTCATCTTTGTGTTGGCCTTAATGGCATGCCAGAAAACTCTCCCACCACCAATAATAGCGATATCAAAGGCCTCCGACAATTATATCAACTGGTTGAAACGGGCCGATACCACGGTGCAATTCGTGAATCTTTACACCCTCCCTGTCGACTCGGCATTGGATGCCCTTGAACGTTGCAATGGATTACTACTCACCGGTGGGGAAGATATCTATCCTGGAATTTATGGATATGAAAGCGATACATCCCGCTGTGGCACCATAAACTTTTACCGGGATACGCTGGAAATCAACCTGACTCTAAGGGCGCTCGAGTTGAAAATGCCCATTTTCGGAGTCTGCCGTGGGGAACAGCTTCTCAATGTAGTATTCGGGGGAGAACTCTTCATCGATATTCAACAGGATTTTGATACTACTGTCCTCCACCATTGTGAGGATTACCTGACCTGTTTTCACATGGTATATGTCGAACAAAACTCCTTCCTGCACACACTCTGTAACTGTGATTCAGCCCTCGTCACAACCAACCACCATCAGGCAATCAGCATCCTTTCTTCCGACCTGAAGGCCAACTCTCACGGACCCGACGGACTCATTGAAGGAGTAGAGCTGGCTGAGAGAGAGGGGGAACCTTTTCTACTTGCTGTCCAATGGCATCCCGAGCGAATGGAAGCAGAGAACCCACTGTCGGGTCCACTCGCCGAGGCATTCCTCATCCAGTGTAAACTTTTTTCACTTAGATGGTAGTTAAAAAAAAGGTGCCGTGTTGTATGTAAGGGTATCTGATTGGCAACCCCGATGCCGGAGTAACAGAATTTTTTGAAGGCGTGGAGCAAATAATCATTGCTCAAAGAGAATCAGGTTACTCCTTCGTCATGTTATAGCTGATTTTTTCTTAATTTTGCACCCCGAAAAGAAGACCTATGTTAGATAAATTAGAAGCAATCAAGAAGCGGTACGACGAGCTTACGGAGCAAATGAATGATCCGAAGATCACAGGCGACATGAAGCGATACATCAAGCTAAACCGTGATTTCAAGGAGCTTTCTCCAATTATTGAGGCCTATTTTGTGTACCGTGATATCTGTGCCAACATCGATCATGCGAAGGCGTTGCTCACTACCGAGAAGGATGAAGAGATGCGGGATATGGCAAGGGAGGAACTGGATACACTGAATGAGAAAAAGGGCATCCTGGAAGAAGATATCCGGTTGATGCTAATTCCCTCCGATCCCCAGGATATTAAAAATGCGATCGTGGAGATCCGGGCCGGTACTGGCGGCGATGAAGCTAGTCTCTTTGCGGGCGATCTCTACCGCATGTATACCCGATACTGTGAAACCCGGCGATGGAAATCCGAGCTTGTAGATTTCACTGAAGGCACTGCTGGCGGCTTCAAAGAGATCATCTTCAACGTAATCGGAGATGGAGCTTACGGCCAGCTGAAATATGAGTCGGGAGTTCACCGTGTACAGAGGGTCCCCAATACTGAAACCCAGGGACGCGTGCATACCTCTGCCGCCACAGTTGCTGTCCTGCCCGAAGCCGATGAATTCGAAGTAGAGATAAAACCGGGCGATATCCGGAAAGATACCTTCTGTTCCTCTGGACCGGGAGGCCAGTCTGTCAACACCACCTACTCGGCTATCCGCCTTACTCATATCCCCTCGGGGATTGTTGCCTCCTGCCAGGATGAGAAGTCGCAGATGAAGAATTTCGACAAAGCGATGAAAGTACTTCGCAGCCGTTTGTTTGAGCTGGAGTACAGTAAATATCTTGATGATATCTCGAAGAAACGCAAAACGATGATCTCTACAGGCGACCGTTCTGCCAAGATCCGCACCTACAACTGGCCGCAAAGTCGGGTGACTGACCACCGCATCAACATGACACTTTATAACCTGAATGCCATCGTGGATGGCGATATTCAATCCCTGATCGATGCACTACAATTGGCAGAGAATGCAGAGCGACTGAAGGCGGCAGTGAGTTAGAATGACGAATGACGAATGACATGAATTGTACATCATTGCCGTCATTGGAATCGTCAATCAGAAATCGTACATTCGCAAATCAATTGTAATTCGAAAATCGAAATGAATCGAACAGAATTGATTTCCCTGATCCGCCGAAAGAAGTCGTTTCTATGCATCGGACTGGACACCGATCTGGCTAAGATCCCTCCTCATCTGCTAGAGGAAAAGGATCCGGTATTTGAGTTCAACAAGGCGATCATCGATGCTACCATCAATCTGGCTGTTGCTTACAAGCCGAATTTGGCATTTTACGAATGTCATGGTGTTGAAGGATGGGAAAGTCTGACGAAAACGATCCAGTATATCAACAATATATACGGAGGAGAGGCCTTTACCATTGCCGATGCCAAACGTGGCGACATCGGAAATACTTCTAAACAATATGCCAAGGCGATGTTTGATCCGAAGTCATCGGGGCTGGATTTTGATGCGGTGACTGTTGCACCGTATATGGGTGAAGATTCTGTGAAGCCATTCCTTGAGTTTGACGACAAATGGGTGATCCTGTTGGCTCTTACCTCCAACAAAGGGGCAGATGATTTCCAGCTAATGACCTCAAAAGAGACCAACTTTCGGTTCTTTGAGGAGGTATTGATCAAGTCACTGAGTTGGGGAACCGAATCGAACATGATGTATGTGGTGGGTGCAACCAAAGCCAGGAAACTTGAGGAGATCCGTGCGCTGATTCCCGAACATTTTCTCCTGGTACCCGGAGTAGGCGCTCAGGGAGGTAGTTTGGAAGAGGTTGCCAGGTATGGAATGAACAAAGATTGCGGACTACTGGTCAATTCCTCCCGGGGGATCATCTATGCGTCATCAGGCAAGGATTTCGCCGAAAAAGCGCGTGAAGAGGCGCAAAAGCTACATGAAACGATGGAGAAGTTCCTGTAGGTTTGGGTATATATTGGAGGGGCGGGTTCAGAACCCGCCCCTACTCATACTCTCCCTATTCCAACACCGTGATCCACCCCCGTTTATCCTCATCCTCTCCCTCCTGGATGGCTCGCAGTTTCCGGTATAGTTTCGTGGAGATCTCTCCTGCTTTTCCATCTTTGCAGTAATGGTATCCATGTTTGGTATCGTGGTCGATGATGGCACAAATTGGTGAGATCACAGCCGCTGTACCACAGGCTCCCACCTCATCAAAATCGGCCAACTCCTCAACCGGGACCGGACGTACTTCCACATCCATACCCATCTCCTTCGCTAATACCTGCAAAGACTTGTTGGTGATGGAAGGAAGAATGGAGGTAGAGGCGGGTGTCACATAGGTGTTCCCTTTGATACCAAAGAAGTTAGCCGGACCAGCTTCATCGATATATTTCTGTTCAGCTGAATCCAGGAAAAGTACCGAAGCATATCCATCCTGGTGTGCGCGGTGTGCAGGGACAAGGCTTGCGGCATAATTTCCGCCAACCTTTATGTGGCCGGTTCCTTTGGGGGCTGCACGATGGTAATCGCGCACAATTTCCATCTTCACCGGGCTGAAACCCTCTTTGAAATAAGGGCCAACCGGTCCTACGAAGATCATGAACAAGTATTCCGTGGCCGGTTTTACACCTACCTGTGGACCCGTACCAATCAGGAGCGGGCGAATATACAGGGAAGCGCCCTCGCCATAAGGAGGTACGTATTTCTCATTCATTTTCACAACAGTCAAAACAGCTTCCTGAAACAATTCCCACGGCACCTCGGCCATCATGATTCCGCGAGCAGAGCTGTTCATCCGTTTCCAGTTTTCATCCATTCGGAAGATCCGTATCTTTTCGTCCTTTCCCCTAAACGCTTTCAGCCCTTCAAATGCCTCCTGCCCATAGTGTAGACAGGTAGCTGCCATATGCAAGGTAATTTGTTCTGATGAGGAGATTTCCAGGGCCCCCCATTGGCCATCACGGTAGTAAGATCGTACGTTGTAGTCGGTCTTGAAATACCCGAAAGGAAGGTTTTTCCAATCAATCTGATTCATATCAAGTGAATTTAAATTTTTCAGGTTTGGATAGTGATGTAAAAGTAAAAAAAAAATCACATGTACTAACTATGAACTGCCACATACTTATTGCTATTTGGTCCACCCGTTTGTTTTTTGTAAGTTTGAATAACATTAAGATTTGCAACGCCATGAAAAGCCGAAAAATCACCACATTTTCCATTTTCCTGTTCGCTTTGCTTTTAATGGATGGCACAGGTTGTAGAAAAGAATTAACCATAACTGTACCGGCCCCTGTTGTTGAAAATCCGCTGGAACTTACAGTAAGCAACAACTTCGACTGGAAGACAACACGGGATATCACACTGGAAGTCACCGGTATTACAGTTCCCGTTAGCATCCGGAATACCCTCTGGGTGAAATCGACCGATGAAGAAAAAGTTTACTTGAAAAACCCGCTTTTCATGGATCAGAATTATACCCTTAAATTCACGATTCCTGCTTATGAAACAGAGGTGATGATCACCTATGGGTCGATCTGGAAGATTGTTGATGCTACTCCTGAAGTGATCCATTTTAACTATCTTTCACAGTAAAAAAATAGTGATGAAATATTTTAAGCTGACACTATTGTTATTCATCCTCCTGATGGTTACTCCTTCTGTCTTCAGTCAGTATGAAGTAGACTTTGAATCAGGGAACAAAAGTTATTATGAAGGTCTTTGTTGGGATTTTGACAACGCCGATGTAAAATCCAATTCACCCATTTCAGGTTCAAAAAGTGTCCGTACAGACAAACTTGACACTAAGATCGGAATCATTGAATCTCCCTGGGTTTCACTATCGGGTTCCGGCAACCTGACATTCAAACACCGGATCTACAGTTATAATGGATCGCGTACGTTGAAGGTTTACATTATCAGTGAGGCTAATCCTTCAGGGGACCTCATTTTGGATTACGACTATACGAACGGTACTACAATAACTCAAATTATTGCCATCACCCAGAGTGGTGTATATAAGTTCAAGTGGCGTTTTTCTGGGTCCGGTGGCAACTCCAGGGGACAACTGGACGACATCACTATCCCCGGTACTTATGCTTCGGATCCATCCAATTCTTGCGAACCAATCAATATCAACCCTGATGCCGATGGAGACGGAGTGCCGGATAACGAAGATGACTATCCCGCTGATCCATACCGGGCATACAACAACTTTTACCCGGCATCCGGACAAGCAACCCTGGCATTTGAAGATCTCTGGCCTTCTGATGGAGACTACGACTTGAATGATGTGGTAGTTGGTTACAGCTTTAAGATTGTCACCAATGCCGACGACAATGTGGTTGATCTGATCGGAACCTTTATTCTCAGGGCATCGGGAGCCGGACTCCACAACGGATTCGGATTCCAGCTTCCTTCTGTTGACCCTACCTCAATCATCAGTACGACAGGGTATGACGTGCTTTCTGCTTCCGGCTATACATTCGGGTCAAACGGGTTGGAAACAGGACAGACCGATGCAACTGCGATTGTATTTGACGACTTCTTCCGGTTAATGGTCCCGGTTGGCGGAGGGGTTGGTGTGAATACTTCTGCCGGCCAGCCCATTGTTCCCTGGGATACGATTACGGTCTCCATGGTATTTATGAATAACGGCACTCCGGGAGCCGGTGGTACAGTGAGTCTTACAGCCCTGAACATTGCCGGGTTCAATCCATTCATCATGGCTGGGATGGAGCGGGGAAAAGAGGTACATCTGCCTGATTTTGAACCCACTGACAAAGCCGACCCTCAATACTTCGGGATTGAGGACGATGACTCCAATTCCGCCGCAGGCAAATATTACAAAACAGCCGCCAACCTGCCCTGGGCGCTAAACATCTATGAAACGTTTGATTATCCCCTGGAGGAGATCTCCATCATCGATGCGTACCTGAAATTTGGCGACTGGGTGCAAAGCAGCGGCAACCTTTTCCCCGACTGGTACCAAAACAATGCCGGATACCGGAATGCGGCGAATATTTATTGACGTG